>JAEEGI010020143.1_pt1 | contig 13387 bp, 14 predicted proteins | sample 8958751 | NCBI WGS metagenome assembly JAEEGI01 (sample SAMN16246545, study PRJNA631951) | gut metagenome | biome: gut microbiome; feature: rumen; material: KS-attached | host: Bos | place: Iran: Karaj | collected 2018-10
ACCGATCTTCGTGCCTACGGAGAAGCGATCGAAAATGCCAGAGTATTTGGAAAAGTCTGTCTCTCCTTTTTGGATTTTCTTTGCCCGGACGCGCTGGTAGCCGCATTAAGCGACTTTTTCTTAGCGCTTGCGGAAGCGGAAGTGGTAATTATATTTGCGAAAAGAGATACGGGATATAAATTCAGTTTCAGAAGCGAACGTTCCGATGTCCATGCGGGTGTTCTTGCCGGCGAGATACTCGAAGGCTGGGGAAACGGCGGAGGTCATGCTTCAATGGCGGGCGGATTCGTTGAAGATAAGAACATACCTGGAGACAAGATGTATCTTTTTGATACTGTCCAGGAAAAGTCGATCAACATCATCGAAGCAAAATATCCGCAGATTTTGTAATATATTCAGAGGAATTTTATGTCTAAGAGAATCAGTGATAAGTATTTGAAAGATTTCTTTAACCTTGATGATTCCGAGGAGTCAAAAGCTGACCTTGAGGAACTGTCGGGGAAACTGAAGAAACTCACATTTGAACACGGAGAAAACATCATTACCGCAGGTGAAGACGCCGACGGTATGTTTTTCATCGAATCGGGTTCTGCCACAGTTTTAAACAAAAACGGCGAACAGGTCAATCTAATGCATATCGGCCAATACTTTGGTGAATATGCCGTTCTGACCGGCGAAAAGAGACTTACCACGGTAAGAGCCTTCGGCAAGACCGTGGTCTATAAAGTCGAGAACGAAGACCTGCTTTCTTTCTTATCAAAACATCCTCACGTTTACAGTGAAATGATGAAGAAAGTTTACGGACAGCTTTCTTCAAAGCATTCACAGATACTTGCCCTTTCTTCAATGAAAAAGGGCGTTTTGTCACACCCTGCAAACGATCATCCTATCACACTTAAGCAAGGGCTGTTCCAGTACGGCTTTCTGGCACTGGTTGTCATTGCTTCCTTCTTACTGCCTCGTGGCATTTCGGGACCGATCTTTTTGCTCCCCCTCATCTTCATGATCGCATACGTTCTTATCACCAAAAGAACCCTTGAATCCATCGTTGCTTCCTGCCTTATCGCAGGAATACTTGCGTATAAAGGTCATTTCTTAACAGGCACGATGGATGCGCTCATCGAAACATTCGGAGCCGCCGACAACGTTTTTACGGTCATCGTCATGGTTCTCATGGGAGCGCTCGTTAACCTTATCGTAAATTCCGGCGGTGTTACGGCTTTCGAAAAGGCTGCTGCAAAGCATGCCAAATCGCAAAAACACATTTTCTTTACGTCCTTTGTCATTATGATCATGACATCCATCGATGAAGGGCTTAACATGCTCTGTGCACAATATGCTCTTTACAATCCGTCCAAAGAAAAGAGAATCCCTCGTGAGAGGCAGGCCCTCTTTTACGGCATGCTTCCGGTTGTTTTGTGTTCCTTTGTTCCTCTTTCACTTTGGGGAATATTTGTAATAGGTACCATGAACGTTACCTTCGGAGCCGACTCCGTAGCGCTTTTTTGCAAAGCCATTCCTTTTAACTTTTTCTCGATAATCACCGTTATAGCTATGATACTGTTATCTCTTGGCAAATTGCCTCGCAACAAACAGCTTAAAGTAGGGGATAAGAGGGTCGAAGAAAACGGCGACCTCTGGCCGGAAGGATCGGAGAAATATTTAAGCGAACACTCGACGGAAGTCTGGGGCAAGATATCCAACGTCATGCTTCCCATCATTGTTCTAATGGTTGCTTCTTTGGCAGTAAGAAGCATTTCATCGGGAAGTTTCTCGGTTGACAGTTCCATAGGTCTTACTGTGGCTCTTTTGTTCACATTTGCGCTGTTTTGCTTAAGACGTATCATGTCACCTTCGGAGTTTATCGAATATGCGGTTCAGGGAATAGCGGATTCAACGCTTCCCGTCATCATGTATCTTATGACGATATTCTTTTCATCGATGCTCGATACGCTTAAGCTCGATACTTACTTTGAACTGGCGATAGATGAATTCGATCACTTACTGTTCCTGCTTCCTGCTGCCGTCTTCTTATTTTGCATGCTTCTTACCACGGCGCTCGGTTCATCATGGGCCATGTATGCAATCGCTTTTCCGATAGTTTATTCACTTGTAAAGAACTTCGGAATAGATTCGACAACTGTTTTGGCGCTCTTTATCGGTGCTATTGCAGGCGCCGGTATCGCAGGCGAGAAGAACTGTGCGTTCACTTTTGAAGCTCTGAACGTCGGCACCACTGTCGGTATTGCTCCGGATGTGGCCAAGAAGCTTCGTCTTTTCTACAGCACGATAGTTTCGCTCATAGCATTTGTACTTTATCTTATAGCGGGAATCATATGTTTTGGCTAACTTGATTATATATGTTAAGGGTAAAGAAAAAAGCGGCATGAACGCCGCTTTTTCTTTTTACCAAGATACCTTACGGTATCAATTCTCAATCAGTTTAAGGGGTTTTGCGCTGTATACGAACACAGCCGCATCAAATGCCTTCGGTGCATCTACCGTTACTCTCGACGAAGCCGATGAAAGGCGCATGATCATCGAGTAATTTTCTCCCAAAGAACCCATCTTAAGGTGAGCCAACTCATCGTTTAACGCATCGCTTCCGTCTATATCGGAAAACTGTAAAAGATATCTTTTATTGTCATAATTGTTTGCCTCTTTTGCCAGAGGATCGTTCGACTTGAATTTATGATCAGCGCGGCCGCTTTTACCGGGCATGTTGCAGTCTGTCTTATAGTAATCCGAGCCGACAACAAAGTAATCTTCGCCGAAAGCTTCTTTCAGATTACCGCCCATATTTGAAGGGAAGAAAGCGTTCTGAGGCACTTTCGCTATGTGGCCGCAATGACCGGTGATAAAGATCGCGTTTCTGGCATTTCCGCCTCTCATCTTTTCAAGATCGCTTATCCATTCCACATTTTCGGCCATGTACTTATCTCTTGTCGTAAAGCCTTCAATACCGTTGTTGGAGCTGTAAACTTCCGAAAGGTTAATTGCCTGATCGAATACGACAGCTGCACGGATAAAGATCTCAGTTTCAATCTCACCGGCTCCGGCATTCAAATATCCGTCTTTTGCTTCTTCAACGGCTTTTCTGTATTCCGATGCGATCTTTTTCTTTTCATCAAAGGTCAGTGAGTCGTCACCAAAAACTTTCTCAAGATCACTTGTGTCGGGCGCCTTGTCAAATTTGTATCTGGAAGCGAAATCGTTTATATACGAAAGTGTTTCTTCATAGGTCTGCATGTCAAAGCCGTAAAAATGAAGCTTATCTTCATCGGAAGCCTTGTCGTTGTAATCTCTCATCCACTCAAGCAATTCTTTTGAAGTCTCGGTCTTATAAATCTTAAAACAGAGTGCTTCAACTGCTTCATCGAGCGTAGTCTTTCCGCCGTTTATATAATCATCGACAGCAAGATATTCTCCGAAAGGTCCTTCAAGAGCGAAGGCTCTGACCTTATCCTGCTCAACCAGATTTTTGAATATCTCGGTCTTTAGTTCCTGAAAATCCGCATTTCCGTGAGTCGCCTCACCAAATCCGATAACCCTTATATTATCTGGGATTGTAAGCTCGTTCACTTCTTTGGCATATTTTCCCGTAAGACCGTTCCCATTTGCGCCGCCGCATCCGCAAAGCAAAGAGCATGCCGTGACTGCGGCCATAAAAAGCGCTGTCAAACCTTTTGTACTATTCTTTCTCATTTCTGTTTCTCCTGTTCTTTCGTTAACCATATGATAGTTTTCATGCAGTTTGATTTCCATCGATGTAACTTACGTATTTCTTACAAATTTGTAACATTTCCGATCATCACGGATCGTATTCACATCTTTCTCCAATAAAAGGTTACATCGCGGCAGTCAAGAAAGCGGACAGAAAATAGTCAAGATTTGGTCAAGAAACGGCGGATATAACAAAAGGAACGGCGATCGCCGTCCCTTTTTATAGTTTAAACTTATATTTGAAGCCGATCATTTGCCTTCTTTTAAAAGGTCTCTGATCTCGGTAAGAAGTTCTTCCGAAGTGGGCTTTGCGGGCTCCTCAGGCTTCTCTTCTTTCTTGACAAGCTTGTCCTTCATCTTGTTGATGGCCTTGATGAAGAAGAAAATGCAAAGTGCGATAAGCAGGAAATCAATGATGTTCTGAATGAAGCTTCCGTATAAAAGAGCAGCTTCTTCTTTAACAACTTCGCCGCCTTCGATGACTGCGGGACTCATGACAAGCTTCTTGGTGGAGAAATCAACTCCGCCTGTAGCAAGGCCCAGAAGCGGCATCAAAATGTCGTTTACAAGGCTTGTAACGATCTTGCCGAAAGCGCCGCCGATGATAACACCGACTGCCATGTCGATAACATTGCCTTTTGCAATAAACTCTTTGAACTCTTTAATTGTTTTTTTCATCTTTTCCTTCTCCTTTGATCAAAAAGTTCGCAATCCTCAAAGCACCCTTTCCGTCAACGCACTTTTTCTGCGCGTCTGAATACATAACCCTTTGTTCGTAGCACTCATCGATTGTGTAAATACAGTGTAGCAGATTACTTATCGTCTCGTCAAAATGCTTTTGCGCATTTCCCGCACTTTTTATTATTTTTTTGCTGTCAAACGTCTCGTTTATAAGGTCCTGATTGTCAGCCATCGAAAAGATGACACTCGGAATACCCATACGGCATAACTCGTAAGTGGTGCTTCCCGCGGCGCTTATGGCATAATCAAAGTTTGCCAAAAAGCCCGGCATATCGGTTATGTTTGACCATATCTTCACGGTATCGGGATGAGATTTTTCAAGATTTATAAGGTAGTCATAGTCCGAAGAAAAGGGTCCCACAAGAATGTTCAATTTGATTCCTTCCTTGGGACTTTCCACGAATCTGTCGGCGACAGTCTTTGCTATGTGCAAAGAATCGGAACCTCCCGTGGATACGAGCACATCATAGGGTGCGTCTTTCTTTATCTCGATAGGTTTTGCGTCGATAAACTCTTTTCTTAAGGGAGCGTAACCGGTTCCGAGGATGAGTTTAGGAAGCTTTACTCCCGCCTTTTTGTAAATACCTTCGTAATCGGTCAGGTCTCCGTATATGTTGTAGTTGATGAGCACATCAACGGGATAGGCGTCTTTGGAATAGTCGTCGAGATAAACCGTCTTAGCGTATTTACCTATTTCTTCAAAGTATAAAGAAGAAAAATAGTATCCGTCACATATTATAAGATCGGGGTTTTCCTGTTTGATAAGAGCGGAAAACTTACCAAGTTCATCGATCGTCTTGTCAAAATCGGTATCAAGCACCGATACGTCAAAGCCTCTTTTGTTGATGAGCTCTTTGGCGTCGCTTTTTGCGCAGACAAACAAGACCGATGCACCCATAGACTTAAGTGCATCGGCTATCGAAAGGCATCTCATAACATGTCCCATCGATACCGTTTTGTTGGCATCGGCTCTTATCAGTACTTTCAAACCGTTACCTCGCGTTCTAATTTTCGGGATAAAACACTCCGGGAACGGGAGTGCGCATGTTTGCATGTGCGTAATCCATCGCACGTTTTAAACATTCGTCATATTTGCAATGCTCAAGCAAACTTACGACAAGCCCAGCAACGCAGCAGTCACCGCTTCCGACGGTCGATACTACTTTTACATCTTTTCCGGGGTCGCTGTCTTTATACATCTTATCGGTTTCAAATGAGTACAGTACCCCGCCTTTTTCACCAAATGTGGCCAGAACGATCGGAATATCGTACATTCCCGATATCTTCTTTACTATTTTTTCCGTCTCTGTGTCATTTTCCGGGATCATTCCCGTGATCTCGCTTAATTCCTCTTCATTGGGCTTTATGGCATAAGGCGACGACTCAAGTCCGAGCAGCAATGCCTCACCCGATGAATCAAGAAGCGTATAGGCTCCTTTCATCTTACACAATGCTATAAGCCTTTTGTAAGCGTCTGAGGGCATACCTTTGGGAAGTGAACCCGAAAAGATGACCCAGTCACCTTCAAAAACGTTCTCAAGAAGAATATTGTATACTCTCGTAAGATCATCTTCTGTGGCGGTAAAACCTGTGCTCTTTTTGTGATGCTCAAGTCCGTCCGACGTGTCCGTGATAGTGGTGTTTTTCCTGGTGGAGCCCTTTACCGTTAAGAATATCGCATTGACCTTGTCATCCTTTATGGTGTTGAAAAGCCTGACATCCTTTATGCCGACAAGTGCAACGGCTGTTGACGGTATACCTGCGCTTCTTAGCGCTCTCGATACGTTTATCCCTTTTCCCGCGGGAATGTTTAACGCCTTCTTTTTGTTCTTTTCAAGATAATCTTTTTCGCTTATCACGACATCGATCGCCGTGTTAAGAGTCACGGTAAAGACAGCCATTTTAAGGAAATACCCTCCAAACGAATCTAAGGAAACACCTTTCGATGTTTCCTTATCATGTAAGTTACATTATTCTTTTACGCTCAATCTCACGAGTGCTCGATTAAGCTTGGCGGTAGCGAGTGCAAAGTCTTTGTCGCTTAAGCCTTCTGTTTTAAGGATAGCTTCAGCTTTTTCTTTGGCCCTCTCTGCCCTTTCTTTGTCTATATCCTCTTTCCACTCCCATGTAGTGGCAAGAAGGTGACAGGAACCGTCCATAACGCTCAACATTCCGCCGATACAAGCGGCATGTCTTTCGGTTCCGTCTTCAAGTCTTATGAATGCTTCGCCCATACCAAGCGCGGTCACATAATTGATGTGCTCTGCAAGGATGGCTACGTCGCCTGTAATTGAACGGCACTTGACGCGCTCGATATTACCTTCGTACAACAGGCCGTCCGGTGTACCGATTCGTATCGGAAATGTCTTCATAGACGACCTCCTTTACTGTTTCTTGGCTTTTTCGAATACATCGTCGATCGTACCTGCCATTAAGAAGCAACTCTCGGGAATGTCATCGCATTCACCGTCAAGGATCATCTTAAAGCCTCTGATCGTCTCCTTAAGAGGTACATACTTACCTTCAAGACCGGTAAACTGCTCTGCAACCGAGAAACTCTGTGAAAGGAAACGCTGTACCTTTCTTGCACGGTTAACCGTCATCTTGTCTTCTTCGGAAAGTTCGTCCATACCCATGATGGCGATGATGTCCTGAAGTTCTTTGTATCTTTGAAGAACCTTCTGTACGGCTCTTGCTACTTCGTAGTGCTCTTCACCGACAACTTCGGGGGTAAGGATACGGCTTGTCGAATCAAGAGGATCAACTGCCGGATAGATACCCATACTTGCGATATCACGCGACAAAACGGTGGTAGCGTCAAGGTGAGTGAATGTCGTTGCGGGTGCGGGGTCGGTTAAGTCGTCCGCAGGTACGTATACAGCCTGGATGGATGTGATGGAACCCTTTCTTGTGGAAGTGATACGCTCCTGTAATGTACCCATATCTGTTGCAAGTGTGGGCTGATAACCAACGGCCGAAGGCATACGTCCGAGAAGTGTCGAAACCTCTGAACCTGCCTGTGTGAAACGGAAGATGTTATCAATGAACAAAAGCACGTCCTGATTCTTAACATCACGGAAATACTCAGCCATCGTAAGACCCGAGAGACCTACTCGCATTCTTGCTCCGGGGGGCTCGTTCATCTGACCGTACACTAACGCGGTCTTTTCGATAACTCCGCTTTCTTTCATTTCATTGTACATATCGTTACCTTCACGGGTACGTTCACCAACGCCCGTAAAGATCGAATATCCGCCGTGCTCTGTGGCAACGTTGTGGATAAGCTCCTGAATAAGAACGGTCTTACCTACGCCGGCACCGCCGAACAGACCGATCTTACCACCCTTTGCATAGGGGCAGATAAGGTCAACGACCTTAATACCCGTCTCAAGGATCTCTGTCGAAGTAGCCTGATCCTCGTATGCGGGAGCGGGACGGTGAATAGACCATCTCTCCTCGGTTTCGGGTGCGGGAAGATTATCAACCGGATCGCCCAAAAGGTTAAATACACGGCCAAGGCAAGCCTCTCCGACGGGAACCATGATGGGTTCTCCGGTATCTACGGCTTTTGTGCCTCTTACCAAACCGTCTGTCGAGTTCATGGCAATACATCTGACCGTATTGTCACCGATCTGTTGCGCAACCTCGGCAGTGAGCTTAACTCCGTTATTGTCAATTTCAATGGCGTTCAAAAGTGCGGGCAGTTCGTCGTGTCCGAACCTGATATCCAATACAGGACCGGTAACCTGCACTACTTCGCCAATGTGTCTTTCGCTCATTTACGAATCTCCTTTAATATTTTCTCGGGGTATCAAAGACCCTCGGCACCTCCGACTATTTCGGTAATTTCCTGCGTAATGCTTGCCTGACGTGCACGGTTGTACTGAAGATTTAATGTTCCTATCATCTCTTCGGCATTGCTGGTGGCCGATTCCATGGCGGTTCTTCTGGCCGCCTGTTCACTTGCCACACTGTCACATACCGCTCCGAATACGACTCCCGCCATATATTCGGGAACGATCGCATCGAAAACTTCCGTGCTCTCGGGCTCATATAAGATGAGGTTTCTTACCGGCTCGGTTTCTTCCTCATCGGTAAGCTCGGATAAAGGTAACACGGGAACAAAATGCGGTTCCTGTGAAAGCATTGATACAAACTCTGTGTAAACAAGTCCGACGGTGGAATATTCTCCCGTCTTGAACTCTTCACAAATAAGCCTTGCGACTTCAAAGCAGTCACCCACTGATATGGATGCGATCTCAGCGAATTCTTCGCTTAAGATATCTGCCTTTCTTCTCTTAAAGTATTCGACTGCCTTCTTTCCTATGGGAAGAACGGTATATTCTTTTCCCGCAGCATCGGCTTCGAAACATTTAAAGAGGTTGTTGTTGTATCCGCCTGCCAGTCCTCTGTCACCGGCGATAACCACATAGCAGACTTTAGTGCCTTCGGATGCTTTCGCATATATCGATGAAAAATCGGTATTTCCGATAGCTATCGTCTTAAGTGTATCGTACAGTTCTTCGAAGTAAGGACGGCAATTATCCGAACGTTCTTTGGCTCTGCGCAGTTTGGAGGATGCCACAAGTTCCATTGCTTTTGTGATCTGCATGGTGTTTTCAACACTCTTTATACGCAGCTTCACGGCTTTCATGTTTGCAGCCATAAACTTCCTCCATCCTTTTTATTTTCCGTACTTAAGATCAACGAACTCTTTGGTAAATCTTTCAAGTGCGTTCTTTAAGTTGTTTTCGGTTTCTTCTTCAAGCTTTCCGGTGGATACGATGGCATCCATAGCCTTTGAACCGTCTACGTCGGTATCAAGGAATGCATAAAGCTTAGCTTCGTATTCCTTAACGTCCTCAACAGCTACATTCGTTAAGTAGTTCTTGGTAACGGCGTATATGATGGCAACCTGTTTTTCAACCGCAACGGGTGAATTCTGGTTTTGCTTCAAAACCTCAACGATTCTCGCACCCTGATCGAGACGTGCCTTTGTATCGGCGTCAAGATCCGAACCAAACTGTGCGAATGACTGAAGCTCTCTGTACTGAGAATAAATAAGCTTTAATGTTCCGGCAACTTTCTTCATCGCCTTGATCTGTGCGTTACCACCTACTCTGGATACCGAAATACCGGGGTTAACAGCCGGCATAACGCCCGAGTGGAAAAGCTCTGTCTCAAGGAATATCTGACCGTCGGTAATTGAGATAACGTTCGTGGGAATGTATGCAGAAACGTCACCTGCCTGGGTCTCGATAACGGGAAGAGCGGTAAGTGAACCGCCACCGTGTGCTTCGTCAAGTTTTGCCGCACGTTCGAGAAGTCTCGAGTGAAGATAGAATACATCACCGGGATATGCTTCACGTCCGGGGGGACGACGAATCAACAATGAGAGTGCTCTGTATGCTACGGCGTGCTTGGAAAGATCGTCGTAGATAACAAGCACGTGCTTGCCCTTATTCATGAAGTACTCGCCCATGGCGCAGCCCGAATAAGGAGCTATATACTGTAAGGGACTGGCTTCCGATGCGGTAGCTGCTACTACGATCGTATAGTCCATTGCCCCGTTCTTTACGAGATTCTCAACAAGGTTGGTAACGGTTGAACGCTTCTGACCGATGGCAACATAGATACAGATAACGTCCTTACCCTTCTGGTTGATGATAGTATCGGTAGCTATTGTAGTCTTACCTGTCTGACGGTCACCGATGATAAGCTCACGCTGACCACGTCCGATCGGGATCATAGAGTCGATAGCTTTAATACCTGTCTGAAGGGGCTCGAAAACCGACTGTCTTTCACAGATACCGGGTGCCGGGCTTTCGATCGCACGGAACTCATCTGTGGTTATGGGTCCGTTTCCGTCGATGGGCTGACCGAGTGCATTAACGACACGACCGATCATTGCATCACCTACCGGTACCGAAACAACCTTACCGGTACGCTTAACTGTCTGGCCTTCACCAATCTTCTCATCCGATCCGAACAATACTATCGAAACACTGTTTTCTTCGAGGTTCTGAGCCATACCGAAGCTTCCGTCTTCGAACTCAAGAAGCTCGCCGGCCATTACGTTAAGCAGGCCGCCCGCTCTTGCGATACCGTCACCTACGTTAAGTATCGTTCCGGTCTCGTTTTGCTTTATCGTGTTTTCGTAATATTTGATCTGACTGCGGATGACCTTGGATATTTCTTCGGGTTTTAATTGCATAATCCATCCATCCTTATATAATCGTATTGTTTATACTTGCGGAAATGTCCGACATACGGGTTGCTACCGTACCATCCAACTGCTTTCCTTCAATCTCTACCTTGATGCCCGCAAGCACCGATGCATCCACCTTTGAGATGATGTTTACCGTCTTCCCTGTAGACGCTTCGAGTTTTGCCTTAAGTGCTTTAAGCTGTCCGTCGTTTAACGAAACGGCACTCGTAACATAAGCATCGCAGATATTGTTGTCCGCATTGAAGCGCTTTATGAACTCTTCCAAACAACCTTCGTATTCGTTAAAAATACCTTTTTCGCATAAAAGCTTCAAAAAGTTCTTAAGATAGGGCTCAATACCGTCTCCAAAGGCCTCATCGATAAGCTTCGTACGCTCGGTCTTTTTAATGGCAGGTTCGTTTAAGAGTTTCAAGTAATCGGGGTTTTCTCTGAAAATATCCCTGATCTGAAGCATCTGCTCTTTTACAGATGCCGTTAAACCTTCCTCGGCGGCAAGATCGTACAGACTGCCACCGTATACTCCGGCACGTTCTGTCATGATCACGCCTCTCCTACTTTTTCAATAAACTCATTTATCAGCTTATTATGGTCTTCTTCGTTGATCTCACGCTCGATAACCTTGCCGGCAATTTCCATTGCCATGCCGCCGATCTCTTCTTTGAGCTCGTTAACCGCTTTACGCTTCTCCTGTTCGATATCCTTCTCGGCTTTTGCCTTGATGGCAACAGCGTTTGCGGAAGCCTCTTTTAAGATCTCGTCGCTCTTTGCCGAAGCGGTCTTTGTAGCGTCGGCAAGTATTGCGTTGGCCTTATCGCGTGCCTCAAGCATGTTCTGCTCATATTCGGCTTTCATTGCCAATGCTTCTTCTTTAGCCTTTACAGCATCGCTTATCTCAGCGTCGGCTTTTGCTTTACGCTTTTCAAGCACTTCGCGGATGGGCTTAAAAAGAAACTTCTTGATCAGAAACATCTGAAGAAAAAGGTTTAATATCTGCGCTATGAAGTTCCATGGTACGAGTGTTACCAGCTCCTGATAACGGGGAGTTTCTTCACCTGCGGTGAGAAGCACGTTCGTTATCGAAAGCATGGCATTTATCAGTTCCTGATGTTCTGCCACTCTTCATAACCTCCTGTTCTTAGTGATGTTTCAATAATTATCCGAGATGTCTCATGAACATACCGGGTGCAACGAATATAAGCAAAAGACCGGTAACGAAACCGTAAATACCTGTTGTCTCTGCGATCGCACAACCAAGTAACATTGTTGATGTTACATCACCCTTACATTCGGGCTGACGTCCGATAGCTTCCAATGCCTTTGAAACCGCATTACCTTCACCGATACCGGGGCCGATACCTGCGATAAGTGCAAGACCTGCACCGATTGCGCATCCTGCAAGAGCTATACCTTTTGCAAGTACTGAATAATCCATAACTGTTTCCTCCTGTTTTAAAAAAACTGTTTCTTTATTTACTTAATCATTCTTCCGCCGCATTGGCGATGTACATTACGGTCAACATACAGAAGATGTATGCCTGCATCACGCCCGTGAACCAGTCGAAGTATACCGACAGTATCGCGGGTAATCCGACATCCAGGATCGGTATGCAAGAAAGAAGCTTTCCGACCGCTCCGGGAATTAGTCCCAGCAATGCTTTGCTTGCAACCGCAAGAGCCGCATAGATAAGTCCGTTAATTACTATACCCGATAAAATGTTACCGAAGTGACGGCAAGCCAAGCTTATGGGTGTAGCAAGTTCCGAAAGAACGTTGAACGGGGTCATGACCGCAATGGGAGTCGTGAAGCCTTTTAGGTAACCTCCGACACCGTTGGTCTTTATCTTCTGGGCGGTTATCATGGTAAATACCACGATGGCCCATGCAGCTTCTGTACTTAAATCTGCCGTGGGACTCCTAAGTCCCGTAAGGCTTATGAGGTTTGACACCAAACTCGTCGAGAACAATGCCGCTACAAAGGGAACCATGTACTTGAACTTGGGGCCCATGTTTCCGACCACAAAATTGTCGGCCGCTTCCACGAGCATCTCCGCAAAGGCCTGTCTCTTACTTATGTTCTCAACTTTTAAGTCGTGGGTAAGCCAAATGCAAAGACCCGTAATGAGTATCATTACTATCCAGCTTACGACAAGCGTTTCGTTTATCTGGAGTCTTCCGAGTATCGGTATGTCAAACGGGAACTCATAAAATATCTTGGCACCGTTAACACTGATTTCCATCTTGCTTTACGTCCACCTCCTTATTGATAGTTATTTTCGATTTGATGATACCGACCAATTTGATCCCGGCACTTGGGAACAAAAGCGGCAAAAAGCCTGCCACCCAGAAAAAGCACGGAGCGGCAAGAGCTGCTATAAGCCATACAACCTGAAGTAACATACGACGGGAAAAGCTTAATTTCATAAGCGATCTCGCACGCTTTTCGTCCTCCTCGGACGCAACTTTCTGAACGGTTACCGCCATTAAGAAGAAATTGAGAACTGCGACGATAAATCCGCCCACGCCGCCCAAAATGACGGTGTAATCAAAAGGTACCGTATCGGGAATGAACTTACACAGCACAAAGAACAAAATGAACATAACGACCGTACCCACTCCGGTATAGATCGCAATATTCATTGTTTCTTTCTTGACTGCCGGTTGAAGTTTTCCCATAAAAACGACTTACCCCTAATG
>JAEEGI010020145.1_pt1 | contig 13387 bp, 12 predicted proteins | sample 8958751 | NCBI WGS metagenome assembly JAEEGI01 (sample SAMN16246545, study PRJNA631951) | gut metagenome | biome: gut microbiome; feature: rumen; material: KS-attached | host: Bos | place: Iran: Karaj | collected 2018-10
ACCGGGCCGACCGCTTCCCCGATGCCTATATCAGCTATATCAAGAACAAAATCCGGAAGCGTTTCCGCCTGACCAGCATTCCTTTTGATGTGGAGATAAGAGAGACCAAGAGCGGCAGAGAGGATGAGTGACAAAAAGACCAATGCCATGCGCATCCTGGATGGGCTTGGAATAAAATACTCAGTCACAGGATATGATGTGGACCCGGATAACCTGGATGCCCTTTCCGCAGCTGCAAAATTAGGGGTATCTCCGGAATGCATATTCAAGACCATTGTAATGCGCAATGAAAAGAACCTTATCTTTGTCTTCTGTGTCAGCGCTGAGTCGGAGGTGAACCTTAAGAAGGCCAGGGCAGTCTCAGGCAGCAAGGAGATCAAGCCGGTGAAGATGACAGAACTGCTGGCCCTTACCGGATACATCAGGGGCGGATGCTCCCCTGTCGGAATGAAGAAAAAGTTTCCTCTTTTCATAGACGAGACAGCTACCCTGTTCGATGAAATCTATATCAGCGCCGGGGTGAGGGGCAGGCAGCTTATCCTTTCTCCCGACGATCTTGTCAAAGCAACAGACGGCACCTTCGCCGATGTGGCTACAACTGTTGCCACTTGAACTTTTTAATTATATTTAATACGCTTAAGTTATGAGTACTAAATCAGATAATATTGTATCCCGATTTGCATACAAAGTGTTTATCGACGGATTGTCAGGAATGGCTCTGGGCCTTTTCTCAACACTGATTGTAGGAACTATTCTGGCCCAGATAGGAACTCTTTTGGGTGGCTCTGTGGGCAAGACTGTAATAAGCATTGCCAATGTGGCCAAAGGTCTTACCGGCGCGGGAATCGCAGTCGGTGTAGCATATAAGTTCAAAGAGTCGCCACTGGTCACTATATCGGCAGCTGTAGCTGGTCTTGCCGGTGCCTTTGCCAGCTCCATATTGAGCGGCGCTGCCTTTGCAGGCGGGGCTCTTACACTTAAGGGACCTGGGGAGCCGCTGGGTGCTTTTATTGCTGCTTTCATAGGCATTGAGCTTGGCCATCTTGTGTCAGGCCGCACAAAGCTGGATATTCTTATCACTCCTATTGTCACTATAGTCACAGGTGCTCTGGTTGGACTCTGGGTGGGTCCTCCTATCTCCAAGTTCATGATAGCTGTGGGCAACCTTATCAACTGGGCTACTGTCCAGCAGCCGGTAATCATGGGTATTCTGGTTTCTGTTATAATGGGTATGTGTCTTACCCTTCCTATAAGCTCTGCAGCCCTTGGAATAATACTTGGCCTTTCCGGCATTGCAGGCGGTGCCGCTGTTGCCGGCTGCTCTGCCCAGATGGTGGGCTTTGCAGTCATGAGTTTCCAGGACAATGGAATAAGCGGTCTCTTTGCCCAGGGTATCGGAACCTCCATGCTCCAGATGCCTAATATAGTCCGCAAGCCTGTTGTCTGGCTGCCGCCTATTCTGGCCAGCGCAGTCCTTGGCCCTATATCTGCCAAGGTGCTGGGAATGGTGTGCGGTCCGGTGGGAACAGGAATGGGCACCTCCGGCCTGGTTGGACAGATTGTCACTTATCAGACTATGTCTGCAGCTGGTGTGAACAGCGGAATAATCCTGGCCGAGATTCTTATTATGCATGTGGCTGCTCCTGCGGTGCTGACTCTGCTCTTTGCATCGTTCATGCGCAGGAAAGGCTGGATCCAGAGCGGCGACCTTAAGCTGGATATCTGATTTATGCTCTCAGCTGCCAAGTACTTCCAGCAGGGTAACTACGATAAAGTTATCCGCATCCTCGAACCTCAGGTGTTTGAGCACCGGGACGACTGGAAGTTCTACAGCTATTTAGGTTATTCATCCCTTTATACCGGAGATTTCGTCAAGGCAAGCTCATATCTCAAGCGGGCTCTTCAGATTAATTCCTCTGCAATTGAGCTTATGTACGGAATTGCAGTTCTCCATCTCAAGAGGGGAGAAAATGCCGATGCAGTGCGTATCTGGCTCCATATTCTTCATAAGAACCCAGATGATATCTATGCGAAAGAAGGGCTTGATTTCATCAATTCAACCGACAGCAAGCAGATGGGCAGTCTCCTGACCTTGAGAAAGTGCCGCAGTTTTCTTCCCTGCCGGGATAACCGAAGGAAGTATCTGACCAAAGTCGGGATTGCAGGGGGTATCCTGTTCATCGCCCTGGCTGCCGCTGTATTCATGGCAGTCACCTGTCAGACTGGGGAGGTAATGTGAGGGCTGTGGTGCAGAGGGTATTTGATGCCCGGGTTCAGGTTGATGGTCAGTGCATTGGAAAGATTGCGAGAGGGCTTTTAGTCTATCTGGGGGTCCACAAGGATGACACTGACAAGGATTTTGATTATATTTTAGACAAAGTTATAAACCTGCGTATTTTTTCGGATGATGCAGGCAGGATGAACCTTTCTCTCCTTGATACAGGGGGAGATATCCTGGTGGTGTCCCAGTTCACTCTGTTCGGCGACGCCCGTCGTGGCAGAAGGCCTTCCTATGGGGAGGCGGCCGGCAATGAGAAGGGAAACCTCTATTACCAGCGGTTTCTGCATGAGCTTAAGGAGAAGGGGATTAATACAGCATCGGGACAGTTCGGTGCCGATATGCAGGTTGCATATACAAACGATGGTCCAGTGACCATACTTTTGGACTCGTTTAAAGTTTTTTGATAGATTTTTTAAGAAAATTGTTGTAAAATCAAATCAAAATGAAAAAAAATGTTGTTTAACCATTTAGGAGGCCTTATATGGGAAAAGAAAAGAAAACAGGAAATGAAGAAAAAGCAATGGCTTTGGAAGCCGTAAGACTCCAGATGGAAAAACAGTTTGGAAAAGGCTCTATCATGAAGCTGGGGGACAAGGCAGCCAACACAGGGGTGCAGGTAATTCCGACCGGTGCGCTGACACTGGATGCTGCATTGGGAATAGGCGGTTATCCAAAGGGAAGGATCATCGAGATTTATGGCCCTGAATCCTCTGGAAAGACAACCCTGGCGCTTCACGCTATCGCAGAAAGCCAGAAGCAGGGCGGTATTGCAGCCTTTATTGATGCAGAGCATGCACTGGATCCAGTGTATGCCGCAAACCTTGGGGTGAACACCGACGAGCTGTGGGTGTCCCAGCCCGATACCGGCGAGCAGGCTCTGGAGATTGCAGAGTCACTGGTCCGATCCGGCGCCGTGGATATTATAGTTATCGACTCGGTTGCAGCCCTTACTCCGCAGGCAGAGATAGAAGGGGACATGGGAGATTCCCACATGGGACTCCAGGCCCGTCTTATGAGCCAGGCCCTCAGAAAACTCACCGGTATTCTTGCCAAGTCCAACACCTGCCTTATCTTCATCAACCAGCTGCGCATGAAGATCGGTGTGATGTTCGGCAACCCGGAGACAACTACTGGCGGAAATGCCCTTAAGTTCTATTCATCCATCCGGATGGAGGTGCGGAAGATCGAGACCATTGACAAAGGTGCCGATGATGTAATCGGAAACAGGGTGCGGGTCAAGATCGTGAAGAACAAGATGGCTCCGCCGTTCAAGAAGACCGAGCTTGAGATTATGTTCGGCAAGGGAATATCTGTATCTGCCGCTCTGATAGATGCAGCCATGGCTTTCGACATAATCCAGAAGAGCGGAAGCTGGTTCTCCTACAACGGCGAGAAGATAGGCCAAGGAAAGGAAAACACCAAGCAGTTCCTGGAGTCCAACCCGGATCTGTTTGCCGAAATCGATGCAAAAGTACGTGCAGCTTTGTTCCCGGCACCGCAAGAGAGTAAGAAAAATGAGTGATTTGACACAGGAAAATGTTACAGTTGATGAATTTGCCGATATCCGGCCCTATGAAGGAAAAGAGTTTACCGATGCCCTTGCCAGGCTTCTGGCAAACAAGAATTTAGTCACTGTATTCCGCAGGCAGGCATGGCCTGCATTCCCTGAGTTTTTTGCACCGGTGGTAGATACCCTCTGCCACTGGTATCTTAAATGGCTTTTAAGGGGTGTCAAAACTTCGGACGAGCTTCATGCCCTTATTCTGGAAAGGCTTATCAGCTTTGTAGTAAAGGCTACTATGTCGGAGTTCACCTCCACCGGAAGCGAAGATCTGGAGGCGGGAAAGCATTACCTCTTTATTTCCAACCATCGGGATATAGCTATGGATCCGGTGGTGGCCGACTACATGCTTCTTAAGCGGGGATTCCCCAGTTTCCAGACTGCATTCGGCGACAACCTTCTTACAAGCCGTGAGGTTTCCGATGCCATTAGGATAAACAAAGCCTTTATTGTGCAGCGGGGCCTTGAGCCGCTGGCGCAGCTTAAGTCTTCCATGACACTTTCCAGATATATCCGGGAGACAATATACAACAAGGATTCCATCTGGATTGCCCAGCGGGAAGGTAGAGCCAAGGATGGAGATGACAAGACCAACCCGGCAATAATCAAGATGTTTGCCCTCTGCAACCGGCAGACCGGGCTTACATTCACCCAGTATATCAACAGCCTTAACATAATCCCGGTGGCTGTCTCTTACGAGTTTGACCCCTGCGACAGGCTCAAGGCCCGGGAAGCGGCCCGGCGTATGGAGAAGTCGCTTAAGAACGAGGTTTACGAGAAGCGGAAGAACGAGGACTTCATAAGCATAGTCCTGGGTATCCAGAACAAGAAGGGCCGTGTCCATGTCGCCTTTGGAAAGCCGCTTTACAGTGAAGAGTGGAAGAATGCCAAGGAAGTGGCCCAGGCTATCGACGATTTTATCCTGACCCATTACAAGCTGTGGCCATGCAACTATGTGGCATATGATATCATGCATAATTCAGATAAATATGTGAAAAACTATACCAAGGAATACAGGGACAAATTCATGGCCCGTTTCAGACGGATTCCTCAGACAACATTGCCTTATCTCCTTGGTGCCTATGCAAAGCCGGTGGAGAATGCGGAACTCTATACTGAATAAACTTATCCTGATTATATGTCTAGTCCTTATTCTTGGAAGCTGTTCCGAAAGTGCCCCTAAGATAAGCCAGACCTTCTGGCAGATCAACCTTGTGCACGATCAGAAGACAGGAAAGAATTCCCAGGCTCTTACTATATTTGTCATGGCATCGGATGAAGATGGCGTTGATGATATGGACAAGATGTATGTCATAAATGACGAGCATCAGCTTTACTGGGAAATATCCGGATCCAACCTCAGATTGGAAAAGTACGGAGAAAACGAGGTTTGGATGGGAAGCAATTTTATAACCATGTCCACCCCGGGGGAGAGCATTCCAAGCGGGACATACCGCATAATGCTGCTGGACTCGTCGGGAGAACGGGCAAAGTCCTCAGTTGTCATTAGCAACAACATAAAGGCTGTTCCAGAGAAATGGCCAACCCTTACTAAGATGGGAAACAGCCTCAAGGTGGATGGCAAGGCCGATTTTGTATGGGGAGTTCAGACAGATGGCACCTTCGGCGGCGAGTTCCAGGTAGATTCGGGTATAGCAAACATCGGAGGCAAGAGATTTCCCATCTACTATCTTTACAGCTATCTGCCGGACAAGGGTTATGGCCTTATAAACGGTCCCTTCTGATAGGGCAGGACAAAAAAAAGAGCAGCTTTCAGGCTGCTCTTTTTTATCATCAGTTTAAAAACGTTCCCGTTATTTAGCTGCTTCTCTCTTTCTCATATAGATGAGGAATACAACCAGGATTGCAAATCCGAAGATGATGGATGCGAATGCATTCTTGATGAATCCGGCAAAGATGTATGTTATGAATGAGATGATTGCAACAGAGATTGCATATGGCAGCTGTGTTGCCACATGGTTCACGTGGTTACACTGAGCACCTGCACTTGCCATGATTGTGGTATCGGAGATAGGTGAGCAGTGGTCGCCGCAAACTGCACCAGCCATACAAGCAGAGATGGAGATAATCCGGATCGGGTCTCCTGCATCTGGGAATGCTGCGATGCAGATAGGGATAAGAATACCGAATGTTCCCCAGGATGTACCGGTTGCGAATGCCAGACCGCATGCAATAAGGAAGATGATTGCAGGCAGGAAGTTCTTAAGTCCTGCTGCGCTGCCTTCTACAACACCTGCTACATAGTCTGCTGCTCCCAGGCTGTCTGTCATAGCCTTAAGAGTCCATGCCAGAGAGAGGATAAGGATAGCAGGAACCATTGCCTTGAAGCCTTCTGGAACACATGCCATGCACTCCTTGAAAGAAAGAACCTTGCGTGGCAGGTAGAAGATCAGTGTGATGATTAGTGCTGCCAGGGATCCGATTACAAGACCTACAGATGCATCGCTGTTTGCGAATGCGTCGATGAAGTTAGTCTTGTCCTCGCCTGAAGCGAAGAATCCGCCGGTGTAGATCATTCCGAGAACACACATTACGATAAGGATTACAATCGGGAATACCAGGTCGATGACTTTTCCGTTTCCGATTGCAATAATATCGTCGTTTGATTTCTCTGTGATTCTGTCAACAGCTGCCTCGAATTTCTTCATAGGACCGAAATCCAGGCTGAAGATTGAGAGGATGATCATCATGCCGATTGTGAAGAGGGCGTAGAAGTTGTAAGGAATAGCGCTGCAGAAGAGGGCGATACCATTCTGTCCCTCTGGTGCGAAACCTGCTACAGCTGCTGCCCAGGAGCTGATAGGTGCGATGATGCAGACTGGAGCTGCGGTTGCGTCGATAAGGTATGCCAGCTTCTCCTTGGAGATCTTGTAGTTGTCTGTTACAGGCTTCATTACGCTGCCGACTGTAAGACAGTTGAAGTAGTCGTCGATGAAGATAAGTACACCAAGGGCGATAGTTGCCAGCTGTGCGCCGACTTTTGTCTTGATATGTTTTTTAGCCCAGTTTCCGAAAGCGGCAGATCCGCCTGCTTTGTTCATGAGGCAGACCATAATTCCTAAGATAACGAGGAAGATGAGAATACCAACGTTCCAGCTGTCAGAGAGTTGTGCTACCATTCCGTCCTGAATAACATGCTCGAAGAATGTTGTGAAAGATCCTCCGGCAAAGATGGCTCCACCGATAAGGATACCGATGAACAGGGAGGAATAAACCTCCTTGGTTATGAGAGCCAAGGCGATGGCGATAATCGGTGGAAGAACCGAGATAAAGCCAAAGTTCATAGTTTCCATAAATACTCCTTGTTTTTTCGATTATACCATAGAACGAAAAAAATGAAATAACTTTTTTCACAATATTCACTTTTTATATTACTTTTTTATATATACTTCATCACTATTCTCCTTTCCGAAGCTGAATTTTGAGGTGGGCACAGTGTGCCAATCCCCCTTGTTATCGGTGTCTTTAGAGGCACTTGAGCGGCAGATGGAGCGGGTGGCGGTAGAGTCGGCGGAGGAAATGCAGTCCTCCGGGGCTATCTCGTCCCCCTCCATAGTCCAGCCCCCGGCGGCTACCACCTCGTCGGCCTGGAGCATGAACTTGGCACTTCCGAAGCCCCGGTAGTTCTCGTCCGACTCCGAGGTGCGGTTTGTGTAGATGGCCGCATCCATCAGGTCTCCATATGGGTTTGTATACAGGGTTATGGCACCGTTGTTCCCCGACAGGCCGCTGCCCCCCTGTACCCAGAAGTCCCAGGCCGTGTCGCTGGAGTCATAGCCGACAGCCACGTCCTGCCGCTCCGTCTCGTCCACCTCGGTCTCAAGCCCCTGGGGCTTAAGGTGTATAAGCACATAGTCCCCCGCTTTTACCCGCAGCTTGGGCAGTATGAACTTGTCCTGGAACGTGGTTTTGGTGCCCCCGAACAGCGTAATACCCGCGGCGTTGCCCCCCTTCCTCACATACAGCTCCACTGTGTCGGGGTGCTTGCCCGAGCCGTTGGTGGTGAACTCGTTTATCAGAAGGAGCGGCAGGTCGGGGTTGTAGCCGAAGAATGTCATGCCGAAAGATGTGGTGTTCTTCTTGGAATCTTGCACTATCCCCTTGATAAAGTACTCCTCTCCAGCCGACAGGGCCTGGGACGGGTGGACTTCCACCATGCTCCCGTGGCACTCCACCGAGCTTATGCCCACCTCGGGCACAATCATAAAGTTGGACGGGTCTGCCGACACCTCCTTGTCGAACTTAAGGGTTATCAGGCTGGGAGACCTGTTCGACACCTCAGTCGCCACGGGAGGGGCGGATGTGCTCTGGGCCGGTTTCTTCTCGGCTGGCAGCGGCGAGCATGCACTCAGCAGGGCCAGACATACCAGCATAATCTCAAAAAAATGTACAGTCATGTTTATCCTCCTGACTGTATAAACATAAAAAAATGCGTTTTTGCTTCAATTTTCCCGGATTTTTTTTGCAAAAATTAAAAAAAATTTTTAATTGCCGATAATATAAGTAGAAATCGAAACTGGGAGCATCAAAATGTGCGGAATAATCGGATACGTAGGAAAGAAACCATCATCAGAAGTCCTTCTGGAAGGGCTTAAGAGACTTGAATACAGAGGCTACGACTCTGCCGGAATATGCGTGGACTCACCCGAAGGGTTCAAAATCATCAAATCTACAGGCAAGCTCAAGAACCTGCTTGCAATCGTGCCTCCACGGCCATTCGGTCACAACGGCATAGGCCATACCCGGTGGGCAACCCACGGCGGCGTAACCGAGGTCAATGCCCATCCGCATACCGACTGCAGCGGCAAAATCGTCATAGTCCACAACGGAATCATCGAGAACTACGAGAAACTGCGTGAACTCCTTAAGGACAAAGGCCACTCTCTCAAGTCCGACACCGACACCGAGGTTATCGCACATCTTATCGAGCAGTGCTACAAGGGCGACCTGACCAAGGCAGTGCTTGAGACCATAAGCCTTCTCAAGGGAACCTACGGGCTGGTTGTAATGCATCAGGATCACCCAGATATGCTGGTGGGTGCACGGAACGGTTCTCCGCTCATCATGGGAGTAGGGGACGGCGAGATGTTCCTGGCTTCTGATGCCTCTGCTATCATCAGCTACACCAAGCAGGTCATCTATCTGCAGGATGGCGAGGTTGTCACTGTGACACCAGACAGCTTCCAGACCATGGACCTGGACGAGAATATAATCAATAAGGATATCGATATAATCGAGTGGAAGGCCGAGGCTTTTGAAAAGGGCGGCTACGACCACTATATGCTCAAAGAGATCTACGAGCAGAGCCAGTCCATAGTGCGCGGAATGAAAGGAAGATTGGACAGAGCCCATGCCACAGGCCATCTGGGCGGACTCAACATGACCACCGAAGAGCTCCTCAAGGTAGAGCGGGTTGTGATTATAGCAGCAGGCACCTCGTATCACGCTGGACTGGTTGCAGCTTACCTCCTGGAGAGCATGGCTGGAATTCCTGCCCACGCCGAGATTGCCTCCGAGCTCCGTTACCGCAATCCTATTATCGAGAAGAATACACTTTACTTTGCCATCTCCCAGTCTCGCGAGACCATGGATACCCTATATGCCATGAGGGAGCTCCAGAGAAAGGGTGCCCGCGTCTTGGGTATCTGTAACGTGGTCGGCTCTACCATTGCCCGTGAATCGGACGGCGGAGTCTACATCCACTCCGGCCCGGAGATTGCAGTTGCATCAACCAAGGCATTCACATCCCAGATGACAGCTATGTACATCTTCACACTCATCATGGCACGGCTTCGCAATATGTCCTTCGAGGACGGCCTTGAATTCATCGACGAGATGGAGGCAGTTCCTGCAAAGCTTGAGACAATCTTCAAGTCAGCACCAAAAATTGAGGCTATTGCGAAGAAGTACTGCCATACCGAAAGCTTCTTGTTCCTGGGACGCGGAATCAACTATCCTGTAGCTATGGAGGGGGCTCTTAAGCTTAAGGAAATCTCTTATATCCATGCAGAGGGCTTCAGCGCCGCCGAGATCAAGCACGGTCCGATTGCCCTTATCAACGAGAAGACACCAAGTCTGTTCCTGGTCACCGATGACCGGCTTCATGACAAGATCATTTCAAATATGAAGGAAGTGAAGTCCCGGGGTGGAAAGATTATTGCAGTTGCAGCAGAAGGAGATAAAGATGTGTACGGTATTGCTGATGATGTTATTGAAGTTCCGAAAACTGTGGAGTACATCTACCCGTTCCTGATGAGCGTGCCTCTGCAGCTTCTGGCCTACTACTCGGCTCTTGAGCTTGGCCGCGATGTGGACCAGCCCAAGAACCTTGCAAAAAGCGTAACAGTAGAATAATAACAAACCACTTGTGCCTTGCGCTACTGCCCAACCTGATATATTATATAAATATTAGGAGGCACAGGTGGTAAACTATTTTCAGCAGATGTTTAAATCCCTGAACGCAAACCGGGCGCCGGGCGAGCTGGCCCACGCATTTGCCCTGGGTATGTTGCTTGCGTTCGTTCCAAAGGGGAATCTCCTCTGGATAATCCTCTTCATCCTCACATTCTTCCTGCGCATCAACAGGGGAACGTTCTTCCTGAGCATCATCTTGGGCTCCATCTTCATCCCATTGGTGGATCCACTCTTTGACACCACCGGCTACTACATTCTGACCCATCCGGCGCTGACCCCCACCTTCGCAAAGCTCCTGGACACACCGTTTGTGGCCTTTACCCGGTTCAACAACACAATAGTGATGGGCGGTCTGACATGGGGAATCATCCTGTACATCCCGTTCTACATCCTGGCCCGCATCTTTATCCGGCTGTGGCGCAACACACTGTATCAGTACTTCGTTCGCAGCAAGGCATATCAGTTCCTCATGAAGGTGCCGTTCCTCAAGCTTATCCTCAAGATTTCGGAGGTGAGCCATGAGTGATTTCAACCGCGACAAGCTGCCTAAAATATTCCGCCGCAAATACAACCCCCGGAGCCTGAAGCGCAAGCTTCTTTCGCGCATTTATATAGAAGATGACCGGGAATTTGTACGGAGTCTCTTCGAAGAGGACGGCAAGATTCTGCAGATTCCTGACGACCGCACTTTCGACAAGGACGAGGTGAAACGGCTCAAGACTATGGCTTCCCAGATTAAGACCCAGAAGGGGAGAGTGCACATTGTCTGGATAAGTACTCTGGTAATCCTGATCACTATCATGGTGACACTGGTGAACATCTACAAGAACCCGCTGGTGAAGAGAGGGCTTCAGTATGCCCTGGAGAACATATTCTGGGCAAAGGCTGACATCGATTATGTCAACCTTAAGATATTCGACTCCAGCCTTGTGATAAAAGGGGTGGCAGTGGCCAACAAGGACAAGCCTATGGAGAACCTGTTCGAGGTGGGCAATATCTCGGTGGACTTTAATCTGGTGGAACTGCTTAAAAAGAAATTTGTCATGGACCTGGCCCAGTGCACAGGCATAACCTACGGCACCCCGCGTAAGACATCGGGAGCATTGCCGGAATCGGTGCTGGCGGCAAAGAAAGCAAAACAGAAGAAGCGGGACGAGGCCTTTGAGAAAAAGAAGGAGGAGCTGCTGAATGCCCTGGCTGCAAAGGCACAAGACGAGATAACCGATATCATAGGCTTCTACGACCCAGAGAAATTTCTCAAGGAATCCATCAATTCGCTTCAGACACCGGCCATGAAGGACGAGATTGTGGACGACATGACCACCATCTACAAGGACTGGAAGGACGAGATTGATAGCACCCAGGAGCAGGTCAAGGAGTTCGGCAAAGAGGTCAAGAAATACACCAAGATGGACATTACCAAGATTGACACTCTCCAGGAACTGAACGAGCTTCTGATGCAGATAAACGAGACCAAGAAGAAGGCCGAGGCCTTTGAGAAGAGGGCTGAGGATATCTCAGACCACTTTGTCCGCGACACTAAGACAGTGCAGGGGCTGGCAGACAAGTTCCAGAACTCTGTGAAGCACGACACCAACTACATCCAGAACCGCATAAAATCCATCAAGGTCCCTGACATTGATGACGGCAAGCGCATCATCTCCAGCTGTTTCGACACTTTCTTTGCGACACTTCTTGGCAAGTGGTATCCGTACATCAAGGACGGCATAGACATGGCTAAGGATTTCCAGCAGTCGGGCAAGACGCTACCAAAGCTTCCTGAAAAGCAGAAGAAAGAGAAGAAGCTGGTTGTACGCCTCAAGGGCCGCGATGTGACATACCGCAAAGACCTGCCGTCGTTCCTAATCCGGGAGATACGGCTGGGAGGCAACTCGCCAGACAAAAAGTTCTCCATCGAAGGAACAGTTTTCAACATCTGTAATGACGCAGACCTGCTGGACAAGCCTATAACTGGAGGCATAGACCTTATCCGCGGTGGCTATACCGAGAATTTGGACTTTCTGGGCGACTTCCGCACCAACCCCAAGGGCAACATAGTAGATGTGAACTTTACAGGAAAGACATATCCTATGAAACTTCAGGTACCTAACGCAAATAAGCTGAAGGGCGTGCCCACCATCGACGGAAAGGCTGTCATCAAGGCTAAAATCTTCTACGATAATAACGAGAAGTTCGGCACCTCCGCAGCCCTTATCCTGGATCCGGCAACCATCACAGCCACAGCGTTCAAGCCGGAGTTCATCTACGACCTGTATGCCCGCGTCCTGGCTACTATAGACGAGGTTGATTTCGACATCGGTTTCGCTTACTCCAAGCAGGACAAACTGGACTTTGACCTTGACACCAACGTGGACAGACAGATAGTCCGTGGCCTCAAGAAGGTGATGAACGAGGAGATAGCAAAGATCAGGAGCCAAGTGGAGAAAGAGGTCAACGCAAGGCTTGAGGAAATATCAAGACAGTTCTCGGAGCAGGTGCAGAAGTACACCGGCATGAAGACCATCGTATTCACCAATGTAAGCGATCTCAAGAGCTTTGTAAAAGACCTGGACAACCAGCAGAAGAAGCTGCAGAAAGAGATTACCAAGCTGGCTCAGAAAGAGCTTGAGAAGCAGGTTAAGAAAGCCAAGGAAGAAGTCAACAAGCAAGTTGAACAGGCCAAGGAAGAGGTGAACAAACAGGTGGAAGAGGCCAAGTCTGAGGTGCAGAAGGAGACCCAGAAAGCCGAGAAAGAGATGGAGAAGCAGCTTAACAAGGCCTCGAAGGATATGAAGAAAGAGATGAAGAAGGGGCTAAAGAGCCTATTCTGACAGGAGCATAGATGAAAGCATTGATCATAGGCGGCGCAGGGTACATCGGTTCTCATGTGGCCCGCCATTTCCTGGATAACGGACACAAAGTTACAGTATTCGACAACCTCTCCACAGGGCAGATGGTGAACATCTTTCCCGACGAGGAGTTCATAAAAGGGGATATCCTTGAAAGCGCCCAGCTGAACAGCGCAATGTCGGGCGGCTACGACCTGATCATACACCTGGCTGCATTTAAAGCGGCGGGGGAGTCGATGCTGATTCCCGAGAAATACTCGC
>JAEEGI010020149.1_pt1 | contig 13384 bp, 13 predicted proteins | sample 8958751 | NCBI WGS metagenome assembly JAEEGI01 (sample SAMN16246545, study PRJNA631951) | gut metagenome | biome: gut microbiome; feature: rumen; material: KS-attached | host: Bos | place: Iran: Karaj | collected 2018-10
GTCGGGCAGTTCGTCGGCGACGCGGTTCCGGTTGGCATAGTACTTCGGGCTGCAGGAGACGGTGGCCAGCGTGGCCGCCAGCAGCAGAAGGGAGAGGGATCTGGTTTTCATACCTTTTATCGTTTATTCGTGTATTAGCACATTAATACACCGCAAAGATACGGATGTTTTTTCAATATGCAAGAAAAAAAGCGGAAAAGTTACGGGGAGGGAGGATGGAAGCCGGCCCCTTTTTGGATAATCCGGGAATTCTTGCTACCTTTGATTCCGGCTCTGCCCTGAACAAGAGGAGGCGACCCGTCACGGGCCGCCTCCTTTGCATAAGACAAATCAGCTCAGTCTTCTATCGCTCCAGTTTGAAGTGGAAAGGCTTGTCGAAATGACGCCGGGAGTAGTAGGTCACGGACCGGTCGGTCAGGTTCATGACCATCGTCCAGGCGGTTCCCAGCCGGTCTCCCTGTGCCGGCGGCTGGGACACGGAGGCGATGGCCGTGGTCAACTGCCGGAGATCCATCTTGCCGTCCGCCTCCTGCAGCTGCTGGCGCAGGAAATCGTATCGACGGTCTCCCTCATACAGACCGACATTCAGCTTCTGCTCGCACAGGTAGTGATTGGTGACGGTAGGGGAGTCCACGACCACGATTTCGTTGTCGACATACTCCACCACGACGCTTTTGCCGGAGGCGTCGGCGATGGCATAATGATGGGCGGCGCCGATGTCCGAGTGCATGTCGATGCCCCGCAGGAGTTCCAGCGCCTCATCGACAGTGGCGGCGTTCTTCAGCAGATAGCTGATGGCCGATGTCGTCGTGAGCGCCGGCTTTCCGGTCTCCTGGCGCGTCACCGCGTCGTCCCCGGCCATCAGGTCCGCGACGGCGAGGCCTTTCTCGTTGATGCCGTCCAGGGCGAAGAAGAGACAGCTCAGGGCCATGTACTGGTTGACGAAACCTTCCGGCAGCCAGTCGTCCCCGAAGCCGATGAACTCCAAGTTGAAGGTCGTGATGGTCTCGTATCCCCGCTTGGGAACGGTGTGCACGACCAGGCCGGTGGCGGAGGAGAAATCGAAGTTCCGGCCCATCAGGACGCCGTTTTCCGGCGTACGGGCCGTCAGTGCGGAGCAGCCGTACTGGGCCGGAGCCGGGGTGATCGGCGGGTGGTAATAGCCCTTCGACAGGAAGGTCATCACGTATTCCGCCAATTCGCCGGAGGTCCGGCCGCCGCCCCGGGCGATCAGCTCGTCGAAGCCGTCGTCGCCCTTGTACTCCAGATAGTACAGGCCTTCGTCCAGCTTCTCGACGGACATCGCGCCTTTGATCAGGGACCCGAATTTCATCCATGTCCCGGCCACGAACAGGATCGTCAGCGCGAGCAGGCTCCAGAGGACTATTTTGAGGATCTTTTTCATTTTCCGGAAGATAAGTACTCTTGCAGGGCATCGACATAACCTCGGAAGGCCTCCTGGCCCGTCGGGGTGATCGTGCAGGTGGTGCGGGGCATCTTGCCCTTGAAGCCCTTTTCCACCGTGATGTAACCGGCGGCGGTCAGCTTGTCGATCTGCACGCTGAGGTTCCCGGACGTCGCGCCTGTCTGGTTCTTCAAGTAGGTGAAGTCGGCCTCGTCCACCCCGGCCAGGATGGACATCACCGCCAGCCTGAGCTCCGAATGAAGGAGCGGGTCTAACTTGGGAAACATCGCTTACTTGTTCTGAAGTTTCATGATGGCGCCGGTGACGAGCAGGAGGACGCCGCCCAGGGTGAAGATCAGCAGCTGCGCCTCGCTCTTGACGAGCATGGCGACGACGGCGCCGCCCACGCCCAGGAGGAAGCCGCAGACGATGATGGGCCAGTTCTTGAGCAGGACGCCGGACATGCATTCGGCGAGGCCGAGGATGATGACGATGATGAGCGACACGTTCATCGGCACCAGGAAGATGGCGAGGACGCTGAGCGTGAGGGCGAAGACGCCGAAGACGCGCCAGACGCCGGTGAGCATCTTGCTGACCTCGTTCTGCGGGACGGCGACGTCATATTTGCCCATCAGCGCGGCGAGGGGATAGCCGATGACCGGCATCGCGAACCACAGGAAGTTCCACTGCGGCTTGCCGGTCAGATTCCAAAGCAGGTAGATGACCAGGGAGATGGCGGTAAGCAGCGCACCCCAAAGCAGGAAGTACTTGGCGCTGTTCAGGAGGATGCCTTTGCGGCTCTTGTTGAAGGTTTCGGTGATGATCTGAAGGCTCTGCTGAGCGCTCATTTCGTTGTTCTGTTCCATTGTATCAATGATTTAACTTGTTTTCGGAGCCCGGTGAAGCTGCGCAGTCTTCCCGAACTCCGATGCAAATATAAACAAGTTTACATTATAAACCAAATTTATTTTGATTTTTTTCAGGGGGGCGGTTTCTCGAGCCTCCGGCGGGGAACAAATACCCATAATAACGTTCCCTCCGGCGTGCTCGAGCATTCCGGAGGGAACATTATGGGCCGTTTTTGTGACTTGCGGCGTGCTGGGGCGGGTGTCCGGCTACTTGAAAACGGTCCGCAGGAGGGCGTCGATGCCTTCGCCGCGCATGCCCTGCTGGACAATCTTGCCGTCAGGATCGAACAGGAACAGATGCGGGATGGCCGACACGCCGAACTCCCCGGCGAGGGAGATGGTCGGATCCAGCAGCTGCGGGTAGTAGATGCCCATATTGGCCATCGCCTTCTGCGTATTGGGCTGCTGGTCCCGGACTGCCACGCCCAGGACGACCAGGCCTTTATCTTTATAGTCGTTGTACGCTTTCACCACGTAGGGAGTCTCTTCGCGGCAGGGGCCGCACCACGAGGCCCAGAAATCGACCAGGACATACTTGCCTTTGCCGACGAAATCGTCCAGACAGCCTGTGGCTTCGGAGATGGTCCCATCGGCCTTCAGCTGGATGAGGGGTCCCTTGGTCGACCGCGGGGTGGCGGCGTGACCGGCGGCGGCGAACATCAGGGCCGCGGCGACGAGAAGGATGGCGGGGAGGAATCTGTGCTGTTTCATAAGTCAATGCTGCTGTGTCTCACAAAAATACGCACATCGCAGCAATAATCCAAATCAGTTTCCTGCAAAGGGCCGCCCTCAGATCCTAGGCGTCTGGATCACGCGGATGACGAGGGAGATGAAGTAGACGATGAGGCCGTAGAAGGTCGGAATCAAGGTCACTTTCAGGCCGCCGCAGAGGACGGCGGGACTGATATCGCCGAACATCTGCATGGCGTCCAGCACCTGGAGGATGCCCATCAGGGTCCCGTAAATGGCGAAGATCAGGGCGCCGATGCCGATTTCCCGCACCCAGCGGGGCGCCTTCCAAGCGGCAATGAACAAGGCGATGAGAAACAGGGAAATGCCGATCATCCAGCCCAGGCCGCCCTCCACGAAGAGTTGCGGAAGCGTCACGCTGGCCCGTTCGATGGTTTCCGGATGGGTGACTCCCAGGGAGTCCACCACATAATAGATTTCTTCTTTCATGGCGTTTGTGTTTTGTTTGATGCAAAGGTACGGCGGATGCGCGGAAATCTCCAAAGTAGAAACCTTCTCCAGGCCCGTCAAATCCCACTGCAGGGCTTTTCAACTTGTTAACGCAAGGGATTTTGCCTATTTTTGTCCTGCCATGAGACTGCTCGGAAAGATCGCCTACTGGCTCGCGGCGCTCGCGCTTCTCGCCGCCATCCTGGTCAGCCTGGACTATTCGTTGGTCCAGGCGGTCCTCATCAGTCTCATTTTCTGCCCCTGCGCCCTGGCGCTCGAATACCTGATGCCCAAGGCCCGCAAGCCGAAGGACAAGGTCTACCTGTCATTGGCCGCCCTGGTCGCTGTCGTCGTCCTGATTCTGATCCTCCATTATTCGGTCTGGTCCAGGATGAACCCGCTCGGGTATTCGGACATGAAGAACGTCGCTCCGATGCTGATCAACCCGGCTTTCCTGGGGCTCATCCTCACGACGCTTTCCATCGGCGATTACTTCTGGTCCAAATGGCTGGACCGGCGATTCAAGGCGGAAGACCGTACGATCACCTTCTTCTCCGATCGGAAAAGCGTGACTTTGCGCCTCTCTGACATCGCCTATGTGGAGTCCAACGACACCGAAGTCCGCATCGTCACGTCCACCGGCGACACCTATCGCAACAAAACCGGCATCACCCAATGGGAAAACCTCCTGGGCGACGGCTTCCTGCGCATCCATCGCTCCTTCCTGGTCAATGTGGCCGCCTCCGTGCTCACCTCGCCGGACACCGTGTCGGTTGCCGGCAAAGAGCTCCCCGTTTCCCGGAAATACAAGGACAACGTCAAAGCGATCCTCGCGGCTGTGCAAGGCGATTAACGGCTTATGGCGAAGAATGCCCTCCGCTCATAATAGATTCAATCTGCCCTTTGAGGATGGGGACATCCACCAGGGCAGTATGCCAAAGCAGTTCCGGCAGAATGGTAGCGTAGCCATGTACGAGGACGTGTCGCATGCGGATGATGTCGTTCCAGGGTATATGGGCGTGCTTCTCCTTGAACTCCAGAGAAAGCATATAGGCCGCTTCCCCGATGATTTCCACATTCTTTACAACGGCGAAATACCGAAGTTTATCGGAGGACAACTGTTCTTGCGTGTGTCCTTCAGTGAAGGATAGAATGTTATTCGCGGCTTGAATAATGTCTTGCAGCCGGCCGTAGTCGCGTTCAGGTTCTCTCATAGACGAGGACTTTTTCGCTATTGATACGCTCCTGCGCGAAGGACTTTATACTGTCTTTTGCCACCAGATCGACCTTGCGGCCCAGCAAGGCTTCCAGCCGGTTGATCATTCCTGCATACTGCAGAAGCCCGATGGGGGAGGATGTGTCCAGGTCGACGAGAATATCGACATCGCTGTCCGGCCGTTCCTCCATTCTCGAGAAGGAACCGAAGATCCAGGCTCGTTCCACAGGTTCCTGCCGGAAATAGTCTTGAATGGCACGGACCGTGGCAATCCGGTCCTGGTCGATTCGATCCAGCCGGCTGCGAATTTCTTCCTTCTTCCCCTTTCTGCCGGCATACCGGAGAAGTCGGGAGGTATTGACGGGATACAGTTCAAAAGCCCGTTGGAATTCTCGCTGGATGTCTTGGTCTGTCAGGGTGGCGTACTCTTTGTCTGCGTCATAGTCCACCAGGCGCTTTTCCAGATCCGGAACGTTGACGCCATCATTTTGAAAGACCGGGGATTCGGAAATGAGGGGCTTGACCAGGATGAAGTCGTGCAGATCCTCCATCATCGGATAGGCGTTCCGGATCAGCGCGACATCCTGAAAGCGCTGCTTCAGGGCGGTCCTGACCGCATCGCACATGCTTTTGGGAACCTCCACAATCAGATTCCGGCCTGCATCCGTGACGCAATGGTCCATGCCCACAAAAGCCTCCGTCAACGTATCCGCTACGGCCCTCATCCTGAGTCAACTTCTATCAGGGATAGACTCCATCCGGAGTCAACCTAAATCCGGAAAACACATGGTGGGTCAATTAGGAATAGAAATACTAGAGTCAGATTCGAGAGGATTCTCCAGTGGGGGGATAGCAGAAGCTATCCCGGGACATCTCTTATCTCGTTATTTTGCTTATATTTGCAAGAAAAGCACTAAAACAACAATGGAGTCAAGTGAAGAATTAAGGGGAAAGTACCGCCCCCCTCAGACAAGAGTTTTGAATCTTTCGTACGAATACTCATTTGCCCTGTCTCAGTTGGAAACGATTGAGGAAGGTGATGACTGGAGTTGGGAGGATTAGCATATGAAAAAGATTGCCTGGGCTTTTGTAGCCTTGACCTTGATTGGGTGTAAGGTGGATGAACGCGAGGGTACCACACTCGTGTCCGAGGTGAAAACCGTCTATTCTGGCACGTTGGAGAATCGGGGCGCCAGAGTCTATGTCGATTCAGAACTGAACCTCCATTGGAACGCCGCCGATGAAATCAGTGTCTTCAGTACAACCGCCAATCTTCGGTATGGCTTTGATGGTGAGACGGGTGACCGCGAAGGGGCTTTTTCATTGAAAGACGACGCGGCAGTCGGGGAGGCTCTCCCCACCACTTACGGTGTCTACCCCTATCAAGAAAGCTCTTCCATTGATGCGAAGGGTACTTTGACCTTGAATTTGCCGGCCGTCCAGTATTATGAGGAGAGTTCTTTTAGCCCAGGCTCCAACACGATGGTGGCCGTTGCCTTGGACAAAACGTCAGACCAGTTGGCATTCCAGAATCTTTGCGGCTTTGTTGTTATCCAACTCTTTGGTGACGCGACGGTTACGAGCATTCAACTCATGGGTAATAGCGGCGAAAAACTGTCCGGCATAGGGAATGTCACTCCTGCCTATGGGGAGGCTCCGGTTCTCGTCATGTCCAAAGAAGCTGGCGAGCGTATTACATTGGACTGTGGAGAGGGCGTTATCCTTGGACAAACGGAATCTGAGGCAACTTCTTTCTGGTTCGCCATTCCTCCAGTAACTTTCTCACAAGGCTTTACCATTACGGTAACAGATACGGAAACTCGTACATGGAGCAAGAGAACCTCGGCGGAGCGCATCGTTGCCCGTAATGTTAAAAACGCGTTGTCTCCCATCAAGATTTCTCCGCTGTCAGTTACTTTTGACGAGGCCGACTTGGTTGTAATGCATGCGAATTCGTCGCGAGATGTCCACTATACGATTGCTTCGGAAAGCGATGATATTAATATTGAGGCCATGGCCTCCGAGGGCATAGAGACGGAAATTTTGAAAACGGATGCAACAACCGGCACCATCCGTATTCTAACTGGCGCGGTTGTCGAAGCGGACAGCAAGGTGGTTGTGTTGGTCTCCAACGGCGCCCAGGCGATTATGAAGACGCTCTTCGTCGGAGGAGAGGCCGCCATCGAGGTGGAAAACAATACCACCGTGGAAGTCCCCGATGAAGGAGGAACTCTTGAATTGGAGTTCTTCTCCGATGCTTCGGCCCACATCCTTATTCCTGAGGAAGCGAAGGGCTGGATCAGCCTTGCCCCGGAGACGCGTGCTTCGGGACGGTCTCCGCTGTCTCTGGTCATTCAGGCCAATGACGGAGCGGCTCGTTCCGCCACCGTCAGGGTAGTTGGCGATGGAGATGCCTCCTATATCGTCCTGGATTATACGATCGAGCAGGAGGCTGCGGGTTCCGGAGATGGTGGAACAGTCCCGCCCGACAATGAGATCTGGTATTTGACGAAGGATAATGCCATCATTGATTATCTCGGCGAAAACATTTATACCGCATATGATGACATCGGATTGAACGGGAAACCGTTTGACGTGAATATACTCGAGCATTTCTATGATGGCAGTAAATGCATCATCAGGTGTGACGGTCCTATCACCAAGATTAACAACCGATGCTTTTCTGTCGATGAACTGGATCGCTCGACCATCACCTCCATTATGCTGCCAAATTCGGTACAGGAATTGGGACGGTATTGTTTCAATATGGCGGATATCACTGAATTCCGTACCCCGGATCATCTTCGGACTGTCACGTGCCCCTTTATCAACAATCCCCGGTTGACTAAGTTTACGGGAAAGCATACGGACGGACATAGTATTATCATAGATAACGTTTTGTGTGTGTACGCGATAGGCTCTGCCGATGAAAGCTATGCAATCCCGGAAGGTGTAATCGAAATCGGAACCGGAGCGTTTGATACGGCAAAGTTTCGGCATGTTACGATACCGAATACCGTGAGAAAAATTGGTTATGACGCTTTCGCACGTTCCGGTTTAGAGTCCGTGTTCATCCCTGAATCCGTCGTTTCAATTGAGCACAATGCCTTTGATCTGTGCATGAATATGAAGGGTTTCTACGGAAACTCCACGTTCTGTACAAATGACCATCTGTGTTTCATTACCCCGAACGCTTATTACGGTGGCCCGCAAATCAATGCATTCGCCGGACATGATGTTGAAAACTATGTTGTTCCGGACGGTATTGCATCCATCCGAGGCATGTCGTTTTACTACGGTGGTGAAAACCTGAAATCCGTACAACTCCCCAGGACGATTCGTTCCATTGACGCTTTCGCGTTTAAAAATTGTCCCCAAATGCAGTACTTGTACGGCTCCAACACGACATCCGATCACAGAGGATTTGTCCTGGACGGAGAACTGCAGGTATTTATCTTCGGCGACATGACAGCGTATTCGACAACGCCGGAAATCACGGCCATCGCGGATAATCTTTTCGAATATAATGACATCATTGAGAGTATCACCATCGGTGACAGCGTAGAGCAGATTGGATATGATTGTTTCGCAAATTGTTCTAATCTGAGGAGAATCGTTCTCTCGAAGAACCTTACAAACTTTCCTTTCTACTGTTTCAAGAGATCCTATCTTGTCGAAGAAATCTATCTGCGCAGCCAGGTACCTCCTTCGGTAGATGATTGGACTTGTCCCGGTAGTTTTTTCCCGGAGAAAGAATATGAAAACCTGACAATCTATGTTCCGGAAGAGAGTCTGGACTTATATCTTGTCGACCCTCGCTGGGAACCTTTCAGAAAATACCTCAAGGGATATAAGTATAACGACCAATCAGAGATTGACTATTATGTTTCCACCGATTTTTCCGCAGATGGCACAGTAACGGCCATTCAGGAGGCTACTGTAGGCGCGGGCATAGACCTCGTCTGCATGGGCGATGCATTTTCTGATCGGCAAATTGCGGACGGCACTTACGCCGACGTCATGCAGAAAGCGGCTGATGCTTTCTTCTCCGAAGAGCCTTACAAGTCCATGAAAGACCGCTTCAACGTCTATAGAGTGAACGTAGTGTCGACAACCGAAGGGTATGAGCACAGCGGGCAGGCCTTCTCCACAGGACACGGCGATGGTACAAGAGTCTTTGGAAATGACTCCAAGGTCATCCAATACGCAGAGAATGCCATCGGCGAAGACAGACTGAACGATGCCGTCATCATTGTCATTATGAATGAAGATGCTTATGCCGGTACCTGTTACATGTACAACCTGCAGTCCGGAAACTACGGCCGCGGTCTGTCAATCGCCTATTTCCCGATGAACAGCGATTCCGACACCTTCAATGGCATTGTCTCTCATGAGGCCGGCGGTCACGGCTTTGCCAAACTGGCCGATGAATACGCATACGAGAGAAATGGCGCGATTTCCGCGGACGCCATCGCCAATACCCGTCTGGACGAAGCCTTCGGCTGGTGGAAGAATGTGGACTTTACATCCGATCCTTCTCAGGTCAAGTGGAGCCGGTTCATCGCCGACGAACGCTATGCATCCGAGAATATTGGCTGCTACGAAGGCGGCCTTACCTATTGGACCGGCGTTTGGCGCCCCACGGATGCCAGCATTATGCGTAGCAATGTCGGAGGTTTCAACGCTCCCAGCCGTCAGGCAATCTGGTATCGGATCAACAAGTTGGCATATGGCGACAGTTGGGAAGGTACCTACGAAGACTTTGTGGCATTCGACCGAGTCAGCCGTACAGCGGAGGCAGCAGCCCGAAGGAAAGCCTTCCGCAGTAATAGAGTGGAACAGCGTCCTCCGCTAGCTCCTCCCGTCGTCATAGAGCGCCCGGTCAGTTCCATAGGGGATTGACCATTTGACAAAAGGCGATATTAAAAGAGGACCTGCGCCATCTGTGCGCGGGTCCTTCCCTTTCCATTTTTACAACATCATACTGGTCCACTCCCGGAATCAAAGCAAGCCCGGTTTCTTCCAGGTGAATCTGTCCGGCGGAGTCTATGAAGCGCACGGTGAAGACTTTTCCTTCGAGTCGCTTCGCCTGCCAGTCCATTCCGCCGGCAGTATCCATCTTCACGACCCTTATTTTGGATCCGCGCTTAATCATATCCGGTCCTCCTTCACTTCAACTTCGTGGGCGATGATTTCCCAGCAGCTTCTTTCGGCGCCATTCCCATCGGTGTAACGTTGGACGCGCACACGGCCAAGGACTCTCACGACCTTTCCTTTTGCGAGTTGGTCCAGACACCGAATCTTGGCGCTCTCGAATGCTGATACGGAAAACCAGGTGCAGTCGACAATGATTCCTCCGTCGTTCCCTTTGTCGGCAGTTTCGGTGATGACGGAGAAACGAGCCATTCTGGTATCTCCGACGGGGGTAATGGTTACAGCGCCGGTCACCCCTTGAATGGTTATTGCGTTGAGGTTTGGAACGACGGGCTTTGTAAGTATTTGATTGTTAGCGGGTTGGTTTTGGTGAGGTTCCCAACCCTTAGTAGATAAATGAGGTTGGGCACCAAAGCCGCTGCAAGTTGTTCATTATCAGCATGCTAATAGAAATCTGGTGCCCAGAGCGGGACTACTTTTTGATTGTATTATTTGGTTTATAATCAAATAATTGCGTTTTTGATTGACGCAAGTTTCCGAAACATTTCCAAGAGGTTGACTTCTGAATTATGGGGCAACACATCCAGTGCTTTGCTCGTTGAATTGCCACTTATGCGAGACGATACAACCGGTGCTGGTCAAGACGGGACTTTCTTTTCTTGTCGTCCCTAAAATGCTACTCTGATGTCCTTCATGGCGTCGAACTGGGGAAACGGACCCGGTGAGGGGGCGAAGATTATCGCCCCTGTGCCGTAACGGTCGATGGGTAGAGCACAACCCTCACCGCACCGACGCCATTGATTCCGACCCGGTTCTCATCACCGTTGAGTCTCCGTCCAGGAACCCATTGACCATCCACAAAGGTTCCTTCCTCGATCGCGTCGGTAAGAATCCTTCCCTGGAAGCCGGCGTCCTTCGATGCGAATGAGAACGATACGTTGATTCCGACGATATAGAACTCGTCCGGTGAAGTCTGGAGGATGAGGGCTCCGGACTGGGCCTGCTGCTGGGCGGCTGCCGCCAGTTGCGCGTTCTCCCGGGCCATCTGGGCGGCACCCTGACCATAGTTGAAGGCGCGTCGGTTCCTGACGGAAGAGCGTGCGGTGAGGATGTAGTCTCCCATCTCGACGGAAGGGCTTGCATTTTCCTCCGTCACTCTCAGGCCGCGGAGCCGGTCGGAGCCGTAGTTCTGAATAATCATCTGGTCCATACCGGCCAGGATTTCATAACACTTGCCCAGATTCTCAAAGTCGGAAGAATACTCTCCGGTTGCATTCTGGGGGCCGTCGAAGCCAAAGGGAGCAAATCCGAGGGCATCATATTCACCATAGGCATAGAGGGCCTTGGACGCATCCAGCCTGCATTCCGGGATGAAAATCGGGTTGTTACTCAGGGCGAATTGGCTGAGCACCCATTCATATTCGCTGATGTAGATGTCCGGCGCCGTGAAATCCACCGCCGGTGCAGCAGCCCTCCAAATGTCGATGACCTCCGGAAGGGGGCTCCCGGAAGGGAACTGTCCGGGGTTGATCATTCCCGGCTGGCGGAGCCAGTTGTTGACATACATCGGAATATCGTGGACTGATTTGCCGGCTGCGGTGATTTCGTTCACATACTTGGCATAGTGATAGGCCTGGAAGATTTCCTCCGTATAGTAGGGATAGTCGGTCAGCAGGTCATCGGCCTTGGTGTGGCTCTTGCCGAATACCTCTTCCCAGGTCCCGGACATCTTGTGTCCATTTTCGCTCCAGACCTTTTCAAGTTCCGGGAAGAGCCGCCCTTTATGGCTGGAGAGATACTGCATGAGGTCATCAGGGACCTGTCCCTCCCATGCCTTCTGGGCCGCTGGAGAAAAGTCCCTCACGGAACCGAGTATCCCCATCTCGTTCTCCACCTGCATCATGATCACGGTGTAGTCCTTGTCAACCTCCTTGATATGCCGCATCAGCGCCGTATAGGCGTCCCTGTCCGCCTGGAGGGACGCCTGGCCGAAGGTGGACAGAACGTCGAGGAACCCGCCGTCCTGTGTCTGCACCAGGGGATAATTGACCGGATCGCGTTTGATATAACTGGGGGCATAGGTGGAGTTTCCGTTCTTCCAACTGGCGAACCAGATCATGACCACCTTGAGTCCGTTCTGGCGAGCGTTCCGGATTACATGATCGACGGAGGTGAAATCGTAGTGGCCGGGCTCGTCCTCGATCACATCCCAGGAGCAGGAAGCGATCACCGTGTTGAAATGACCGTGTTTCATCTGCTCCCACACCCCGATGCTTTCCATGTAACTCTCCGAGGTACTCGTGGAGTTGTGGAGTTCTCCTGTCAACATCAGGAAAGGCTTTCCGTCCACCTCAAAATGCGTAGTCCCGTCTTTCTGGACAAGGGCCGGCTTGACAGACGTGTTTTCAACCACCTGGGAACAACCCGGCGTCATTAAAATGCAGGTCGCCACTCCGACGGCCATAAGCGCAGATAAACGAGTCCTCATATTTGTATCATTTGGGTTTTCGGTGTGAAGATAGACATAATTCTGCTTGTCTCCAAAGACTTGGCGTAACAACGGCGCGACAAAAATGCACAAAAAAGGGCTCCCAGATATGATGTGACCCCCAATAGTTGGACGGTTTAACATTAGTTACGAGGCCTTAGATTGGAACAGAGCTCGGTATTGCACCGGGCTCTTTCCTTTTAGCCTCAGTTTGATCCTATCGTTGTTGTAGTACCGGATGTATTTCCGGAGAGCCTTCTTGAACTGGTCGATAGAGTCCCACTCCTGCAAATATAGCAATTCATTCTTCATCAGGCCAAAGAAGTTCTCCATCATCGCATTGTCCAGGCAGTTCCCTTTACGGGACATACTCTGTGTTATATGCCTGTCTTCCAGTGCTTTTTGATATCTTTTATGTTGATAATGCCAGCCCTGGTCAGAGTGGAAGATTAGATTTCCTTGTATATCTCTTTTCTTGAAGGCCTTGTCCAACATCGTCAATACCATCTTCAGATCCGGACTGGTGGAGATTGCGTAGGAGACAACTTCGCCATTGAACATGTCAAGGATAGGTGACAAGTAGATCTTCCTGTCTTTTATCTTCACCTGGGTGACATCGGTGGTCCATTTCTGATTCGGCGCCGTGGCTTTGAAGTCCCTGTCGAGGACATTGGGAGCAATCTTTCCCAGCTCTCCCTTATATGAGCGATAGTGCTGCTTCTTCCGTTTGGCTTTCAGGGACATCTGTCTCATCAGCCTCTGCACGGTCTTGTGATTGATCTCCAGGCCTTCATTGCGTAACTGCGCCGTAATGCGCCGGTATCCATATCGGCCATGATGCTTATCGTATATCGCACGGATACGCTTCCTGACGGCTTCATAGCCATCGGGTTTTCCGAGCCACTTGGTGTGATAATAGAACGTTGAACGAGCCATCCCCTTGAGCTCCAGAAGGAGGTCAAGGTCGTGTTCCGGCCTTAGTCCTTCGATGGCTTCCGCCCAATCTCGCGCAGACGGGCTTCCCTTTCTTCGAC
>JAEEGI010020150.1_pt1 | contig 13383 bp, 4 predicted proteins | sample 8958751 | NCBI WGS metagenome assembly JAEEGI01 (sample SAMN16246545, study PRJNA631951) | gut metagenome | biome: gut microbiome; feature: rumen; material: KS-attached | host: Bos | place: Iran: Karaj | collected 2018-10
TTTATATATATTACTTATTTTTTTGTTTTGGTGTTTACCAATGTTGTTTATGATTTCTTCTTTATTTTCAGCCATTTGTTTTTTATATCAAATAATTGTTTTATGTGGCCTTTAAATACTTTCTTACTTCCAGTTTTTTTATATTGTCTTGAAAACAATATCTATTTAAATATAAATTTTTGTCTTTGAAAAATAGATGCAATCTAAAAAATTAATAATTTTATTGTTTTTCATAACTTTTTTTGATTACTTTTTTCTAAAATAATCAACATTCTTTAATTAAACCTTAACTTTCAAATAGAGCATTAACTATTTTTGATACTAATTTTAAAATTTAATATATTTAATATTTAATTAATGTTAAAAAATAAAGAATATATTTTAATGAATTATATTTTAAACTGGAATTTATATAATTTAATAAAAATATATTATATAAAAAACATTAAATAATAAAAAAGAAAAGTCTATAATAAATATTTTTAAAATAATTTTAAAAAAAACAAAAGTAACACCTTCATCTCATAATTTACATTTTGAATTAAGTAAATAACAATAATCATGACTAAACTTAATATAATAATAATTGTAAAATATGCTTTATGCAACTTTGAATTAGACTTCATTAAATTTTTTAAATCTATAATAAACCAATGACCAAATGTATTTGAAACATATCTAAAAGGAATTTCAATATTTTTTATCATTCTATTTTTATCTTGATTATTTAAAATTTCAATTTTTAAATTTTCATTATTTTCCATTTGATAAAAATCTTTATATAAATTAGTTATTTCTTGATAAAAGTAATCATATTCTGTTTCTATTCCATATTCATTTATTTTATCATTTGCTAAATAACATAGATTAACATTATTATTTACTTCTTTAAAAAAATTAAAAATATTATCATAATTTCCTTGATCAAAAATAACATCTCCAAGAGATGAATATAAACAAAAATATTCTTTTGTATTAAATTTAATTTGCCAATCTTTAATATGGGAAAGAGTTTTTAAAGGTTTTGCCATAAATTTGTCAATATTTTCTTTTATAACAATATTTTCCAAAAATAAATTTGAATAATAAGAATCTGAAAGAGACTCAATTTGACTAGCTCTTTCATAATCTAAATCATAATGATAATAATTTAAATATTTTTGATTATTTCCTTTATAAGAATTTAAATCTAATCCACTTATTATAGAAGAATTTCCTACAATTATACTTAAATGAGTATATAACATTAATTCAATTGTTCTTGGTAATCTTTCCATAAAATTTAAACATAAAATTATAGAAAGAATTAAGTTTTCTTTGAATATAATTGATGATATAATATTGATTATTAATAATAAAATAATTAAAAAAATAAAAAGGATAATAAATATTATTCCTATCTTTAATGATTTTGGAGTTAAAATATTTTTAGGAATTATTGGGTGATGTTGAATCAAATCTATGTGTTGAAATTTATTCATTTTTAATGGTTTTCTACTTAAATTTGTAATTGGAGATTCTACATGAAATGAATTTATATCATTTGATTTTACAATCATATTTTTAGTTGAAATTTTTCTCTTTGGAGGAGGTTCTTCTATTTTTCCTTTTTTTAGGTTCTCATACAATTCAATTTGGTATTCTGAAAATTCAAAAATTATTTCTTTAAATAATGATATTTGTTGTTCAAAAAAAACATCATAAGGATCTATTATATATAAATGAGTTAAAATAATTTTCACTTCTTTTTTATAAATTAGATACATTTTAATAAATACAATCATAATTGAAATTAATAAAAAAATGATAATAAAATTTATAATTATAACAAAAGTATAAGTAAATGAATTTATAAAATTAATTTCTATTGTTATCATTTCATTTATTAAATCTTCTAATTTTGGTTTATATTTTTGTATAATATTATATAAACAATAAAAAAATATTTCTTCCTCTTTTGAAGGTACTCCTTCTCTTTTATAAAAAGCTTCTCTTAAAGTATTATTTAAAAAATTTTCATTAAAAAAAATTTCTTTTAATCTACATTCATAATCATCATAATTATTCACAGAAGATAAAAGAGTATTAATTGAATACTGGAAAATATTAATTTCCTCAATAATACTACTTTTCCTTTTTCTTAATTTCCAATCCTCTTCAACGATTATAAAATCTGATTCTTCATACAACTTTACAAAAAAATTATTCATCTCTGAATATCCATTGATTTCTTCTAAACTTTCCATAAATTTCGAATAATGAATTAAAATAGAATTCACATTATCATATAAATGTTTTGAAATTAAATCTTTTATATTTTTATCATTAGTTATTTGATCACAAAAATATAAAGCATTTAGAGAATTAGTATAAATATCAATTTTAAGAAGACTAAAATAAACATTATTAATAATAAATTTTGTCCCTTTATTATTTAAATTGTTTCTTAAATAAATTACAATTATTTCTAAACTAAGTAAAGGAAAAATTAAAAAATAAAATAGTATATATAAACAATGATAAGAATTTTCCAATTCTTCTAACATTATTTCCATCTTTTCTTCAGTAATCAATTCAATTTCTTCATCATTATATTTTAAATTTTTTTTGTTATTCTTTATTTTTTTTGAACCATTTGATAAATTTTTGTTCTTATGAGTTTTTTCTTGAATTTCATTATTGTTTGCATTTAAAGAAGAAGATAAATCAAAAGAAGTCAAATTATTTTTTGAATTTTCTTGAAAAATACTTCTAGTTTGTGTTAAAGGAGTTTTTGAATTTGAATTATTCATATTCAAATTAAATTGAGAATTCATTGTATCTAATATACTACCTAAATTTCTTTTTTTTATTTGTAATTTTAAAATACTTTTTCTTTCTTTCATAACTGAAGTTATAAAAGATAATTTTTTTTTAATTAATGCTGTATCTTTCTTTACTTGATTTGTATCTGTAACTTCGGTTAATTTTACAATAAAAAATGGATAACTTCCAATTTCTTTAAAAGAATATGAAACATAAAAATTTATTTCATGTAAATTATTTAAATTTGCTAAATATTTTAAATTAATATTTACATTAGGAATTTTTAACCTTTCAGCAAAACATTTTACTCTATTATACCAATCAATATCTAATCCTATTTCATCAAGTGTTTTATTTAAAAAAATAATTGCATTGTATATTTGACTTTTTTTAATTGTTTCATTATGTTCTATAGGAATTTTTTTAAAATATTTTAAAGGATTTAGTGGTTTATAATATAAAAACATTTTTTCTTGAGGAATACTAGAAAAAATTGAAAGAGCATTATCTTGTTCCTTTAAAGTACGATATGAATTTTTTGAATTTGTTTTATTAAATTTTTTCTTTTTATGAGATATTCTTTTTTTCACTTCCAAAGAATTAATTCCAAAAAAATCACAAAAATTGAGTTTTAAAGTTTCAATCATTTTTATTTTAAAAAAAAATTGCTCTTCAAAGTTTTTTGAAACAGAGATAAAATTAAAATTATGATTTAACATTAAAGTATATAATATTTTATTTTCATTCTCATCTTCAATAACATCAATATTTGTAATAATATAAAATTCACTTTTAAAATTTGGAAGTAATTTAGAATGATATGAGCAATTAATAATATATTTTTCTTTATTTAAAATAAAAGAATTATTCCTCTTTACATCTACATTTGAAAGAAATAAAAACTGTTTAACAATAAATTTATGTTGTTCTTCAATTTGAGGAGGAAGTAATATATGAAAATCTTTTCCTATAAGTTCTTTTTTAGTATATGATAAAAATTCACAAAAAATTGAGTTTATATATGTAATCATAAAATTATCTGATTCAGACAAAGCAACAATTAAAGGATATTTATAATAAAATTTATCAAAATCAAATTCTATTTCATCTTCAATTAATGAATATTTATCTACATTTAAAAAATAATTTGAAACTTCAGGTGGGATTGTCCTAAATAATAATAAATAATAATTAGATAGTAAATAAGAAATTTCCTTATTGTCTATTGGTTCCTTATTATTTTTATGAAAATAAGAGGATAAAAGACACTCTAGTTTAATGTTAAAGTTATTGATTTTTTTACATAACTTTAAAAAATTTAAAAAAGAATTATGAGTTAAATTATTTGGTTTGGTATTCTTATTTGTTTCTTTTTTAAATCTAAAAATTTTTTCTAAATTAATACATGAATCAAATAAAATTTGCTTAATTATTAAGAAAACAGTAATAAAATTATATATACTTTTTATTTCTTTTATTTTTAATTCATCATCATTTAATCTATTATTATTGTCTTTTAAATGAATTTCTTTAATTATTTGCTTTTTAATCTCATATAAAAAATAATAAGTTGAAAATCTAAATTTAATTTTACTATCAAAATATTTTCCAGCAAAATAAAGTGCTAAATTTAAATTTTTTTTAAAATAATAAACATAATAAACATGATATAAACAATAAGTATTTATTTCTTTAAAATTTTTTTTCTTATATAATTGATAAATTCTATTTGCAATTTCTTGTTCACCAATAATACATAATTGTTCTTTTGAAATTGAATTATGTAAAAAATTAAATTCAAAAAAAATTGGTTTATTTTCATTTGTGTGCTGATATAAAGTGAGATTTTTATTTTCTTCAAATTTAAAGATATTACAAATACATTTTGGGTTTGAACAATTTTCTTTATGTTTATTTAATAAAATATATAGGTTTGAAAAACTATTCTTTTCATTTTCATAAAATTTTTCTAAATAAAACATATAAATATAAATTTCTCCAATTGATAAATCTTTTCCATTTTGTTGAAATAAATTTTTAGTGAAATATTTTTCAAAAAATTTTAAATTTTTTGAATTAATGAATAAAAAAAACGAAATTGAGTTAAGTAATTCAAGAATAAATCTTATCGTTGAAAAAACTTGATTTATATTTACATTTTTAATATTATATAATACAATTTCTATAATTCCGCTAATCCAACATAATATTATAATAAATAAATTAAAATTTGTAACAATTTCTTTATTTGAATTTAATTTTTTATTATGTAATAGAATAAAAAAAGAACAAATTACTACAGCACATATATTTAAAATAAATCTGAAATTTTTCTTATAATTCCCTTCAAATATATTAGAAACACTTATACAAGGAATAAATAAAAATGTCATAAATAATATAATAAGAATTGAATTATTATGGTATAAACATTTTCCATATTTTGAATAAATTCCTCGAGAATCATTTAATTTAATAAAAATAAAAAAAAATGCATAAATTATAATGCTGCTTAGTAAATTAATCATTGCTAAAATTGATATTGGAATTGGACTTTTTTGAAAATAATTATCGAAATATTTTGAATTTTTATCTAAAGAAAAATTGGGTGAATTAAATTCAATATCTGTTTTAAAGAATATTAGAATAATTCCTGGAGATAAATAAAAAAGAATATGTTGCCCAATCATTAAAATCATTAAAATAAAATAAAAAAGAGTTTTTTTTAAATAGTTAATAAAACCTTTTTTATAAAATTTCACTAATTTTTTTATTTTTAATTGAATTTTTGATTGAACGCTTTTATATATTTTTGAAATTAAATAATAATAAAATAAAATTCCTAAGATTAAAAGAAGTAACATTATAAAGATAATTATACATATAAAACCGTAACATTGGTTTAAGAGACTAAAATCGGTATTAAAAATTAAAAGAATTGATAAAATTGAAGAAACAGAGGTTATTCCTTTTGATTTATTTTCTAAGCCTTTAATATTATGTGTACATAAAATTAAACCATAAAATTTAAAGAAAAAAAATACAATGTAAAAAGTGTTACTTCTTGGAAATAAAAGTCTAAATTGGTAAATAGATTTTAATAAAGGTTCTTTATTAATTTTTCTATCCATTTAATTCAATTATTTTAAATTCATTTAATTTATTTTTAATATTTTCCTTTATATAAAAATATCAAAAAATAAAAAATGATGAGTTGTCGGAACAATATTTATAATTTAATAAAAAAACACAATAAAAAATAAAAAAATAAATAATTTGGATGAAAATCAAAAAATTATTTAGTAAAATAAATAATAATTATTTGATAATAATAAAATATATAAAAAAACACTGGAAAATCACTTTATCATTCTTATTCCTTTTCTTATTTTTTTTTTTTTTTTTATATAGGCAATTATCTCTTTCTGAAATAATATAAACTTATTATTTTGATGGAAAGATAGATAAAATTGTTAGTTATTGACTTATTATAAAAGATTCAAGTATATAAATGTATATCATTAAATATAATAGAGTAAAATGAAAAAAAACAAATATATAAATAAAAATTTCTTTAAAACTTAATTCCAAAAAAAAATGCAAAACATTATTAATTACTTACTATTTTTTTTTGCTTTTTTCTTTTCTTCTTTTTCTTTTTTCTTTTGTTCTTTTGCTTTTTTCTTTTCTTCTTTTTCTTTTTCTTCAACAGCTTCAATATAATCTTCTCTATCAGCATCAGCAACAGATAAATCTTCTAAAGTTTCAGTTAAATTAGCAATTAAATCAACAGAAACAGCAGATTTTTCAGAAAATTCATCTTCCATTTTTTCTGTAATAATTTTATGAGTATCTTCAATTGAATTTCTTGCTTCTCTTACAGATTTTTCTAAATTACTATATATTTCTTTTACTGCGTCTTGTACATTTTCTTCTATTTCATTTCCTAATCTATTTACCATATCCATTAAATCTGTTGAATTCCTTTCATTGTTTTTTCTATTTTCACGAATGTTTGATAAACTTATGTGACCTACATGTTTTGAAAATTTTTTTGATAAGGATAATACTATTAAAAAGGATAAGAATAGAAAAATGGATTTTTTCATATTTTTTTTTATTTAATTTTTATTAATTTATGTCGTTTTTTAAAATTAAATATATTTTTTTTATTTTATTTATTTTTTGTAGATTATTTTGCATTTCTAGTTAATGTTTAATAAAAATTTTTATTAAGAATTTAAATTCAAAATCTTATTTTTTAAATTTATAATTTTATATATTTAAAAAATATAAGATTCACTATCTTCATCATCTTTACTCATCATATTTATTAATTTTGGTATATTATTATTATTAGATTCTTTATCTGAACTAATTTCTAAAATTTCATCATCATCAATTCTTATTATTTCTTGTTTTTTTTTAATTGGATTTTGATCCTTTTGTACTTGATTTTTTTCTAAATGTCTTTCAAGATTAATTATTCTATTTTTTTCTTTTTCCTTTTCTTTTTTTCTTTCTTTTTTCCTTTTTATTTTTTCTTCTTCTTTTTCTTTTTCTTTTAATTGCTTTAAATAATTAGTTTTATGAATTTCACCATTTTCATCTTGAATATATTTTTTAAATTTTTTTTTTATTGGAATTGGATAAGAACGAAATGCTTGAAGATTAGATATTATTTTTTCTATTCTATGATTTTGCTTTTTAATTTCTTTATTTTCTTCAATTATTTCATTTATTTTATCAATTAATAATTTCATGTGTTCATTATGATAATTAATATTATGATTATATGATTCAGTATCATCAAAAAAATTTATTTTACATCCTAAAGGAGAAAAAACACATTCTCTCGTTTTTTTATTTTTTAAAAAATTTGATTCTAAATTATTCTCCATTGTTTTTTGAATTTTGAGATAATATTTTAAAAATATATAAAAAAAAAAATTGAATAAAAAATATTAATTAATATTTTAAATTAAATGAAAAATAAAAAAAAGTTTTCAATCGAAAAGATAAAAGAAAAATTTCAGAATATTTTCACAATTAATGAATTAGTTGAAAAAGAATCTTTTGAATCAAAAGGATCTTTAAGAGTTTTTTCACCAAAATATAGAAATTTAAAAAGAATAAATTTATATAATAAAAGTTTTAGAAATTCTAACGATAGTAATATAACGAATCTTTTTCAAAGCACTACTTCTTTAAAAACTTCAAATACAAATAATCCTTTTTTATTATCTAAAACAACTTCATCTTCTAATTTATTCCAAAAAACTATATTTCCAAATTATTCTATTATTAAACAATTTTGGGGAAATAAAACCATATTTTCAAATGGAATTAGAAATGAATCTTCTTCAATTGAAAATACTAATGACAATCAAAGAATATCTTTTTTAAAAAATTTAATTGGAAAAACAAGGAATAAAAGTAATGACAATAATTTAAAAATGATTAAAACCAAATCTCATAAATTAATAAGTAAAAAAAATAAATTAAATAGACAAGAAGAAAAAATGGTAAATGGAATATTATTTGATAGATTAAAATCAAGAAATTTAAAAAATAAAAATGCAAATGGAGAAATATGTGATGATGTAACAAGTCAAGTTAATCTTGAACCTTTTATGAATTCATATGGAAAAATATTATATGATTCAATTAGAAAATCTGATTTTATTATTAATACAATTAATGTAATTTATCCTAAAGTCAGTAAGACTCACTTTTTTATTAAAGATTTAAGAAATAAAAAAAATGAAATGATAAGGGCTCATTCTTATATTTCTTTTTTACCTCTTCAAAATAATACTAATAATAAAATTTATAAAGTTAATCCAATTAAAAGAACAATTAAAGTTCATTCTAAATATCCAATTAATTTTAGTAAAACAAATTATAATCATTTTTTTTATAGAAGTAAAAGTAAACAAATTTTATATGATGATTGTAAAATTTTTAAATATAATGATGTAATAATATAAAATAAATTTATTTGTATTAATAAACTAGGAGATTTAGTATTTTAAAAGGATTAAAAATTGATTATATCACAAAAGAATATTCTAAATTAATTAAAACAAAAGATTATAATCTTTTTCTTTTTTATTAACATATTTTTTATTATAATTAAATGGGTTTTTTGTTATTATTTTAAAATTAAAAATTACTTCAAATTATATTAGATTATTTTTTAGTTCTTTGTGAAACATTTAGAGAATATTTTATTATTATTATATAATAAAAAATATTATTTTTCCTTTCTTTATATAAATTTAAATAAGTAAAAAATGATTAATACATTTATTCACCATGAGGAAAAAAAAACTTCGGACAGCATTCATTCCAATTATAATAGATCAAAAAGAAATAAAAGTTCAAATTCAATGAATGACAAAGAAAGCAATATACATTTATCATCTAATAATATTTTTTTTTCCTCCACTTATGGTCAATATATACCAAAATCAATAACAACTCTTTCAGAAATTGAAGCATTATCTGACAATCTTATAATATTAATTTCATTTTTTTTTTCTAATTATCATGATAGAAATAAAATAGAAAAATTTAAAAAAAAATATATAAACTACTTAACAGGTGGATATGCAGATATAATATTTATAATGAGAGAATTTCCTGAATTTTCCATTTTAGATTATATGAATTTAAATATCGATTTAAATGTTCATGATTTATCAGAACAAAAAAAGAGAGAACAGAAATTAATGATAATAACAAGAAATAATATTATATTAAATTTACTAGTTATAGCAACGGATATTCATTTAAGAGAATTTGAAGGAGAATTAGAATTTTCAAAAGTTATAAGTGAAAATGAATATAATCAACCAAATTATAATGAAAATGATTTACTTTTTGGAGATTTATCTTTTTTAAAAGCAACTATTGAGCAATTTAAAGCTTTAGTTGTTGAAAATGAAAATATATTTAATATTGAATATGACGTTGAAGTACTTTTTTTAGCTTTACTTGGTTATAAAGATAAAGCTAAAATAATTAAACAAAAACATAATGATTATTTTAAAAATTTTTTATCTGATTGTGACATCACTGAAGGATTTAATTTTGATGATTTTTTAACTGTTACAGTTGAAAAAAAATCCTTTTCTTCATTAACTACTAATGAAGTTTTAGTTTTTAGAAAAATATTAAATAATACTGCTAGAAGGAAGTTTTATTTTGGATTTGAATTTATTATGAGAAATGTGGAATTTTGTTATCTTGTAAGTGAAGGAAGAATTTGGAAAAACATAGGAAAAAAAATGACTGAAGAACAAGTTTATAATCTTTGGGGAATTTTTGAAGAAAATATTGAAGAAATAAAACAAGTTGATTTAAAAGAAACTATTGGACATGAATATAAAAATAAACTTAATTCATTAAATGGAGAAAGAAAATTATATCAATTTTTTAAAGATAATAATAAAAAAAATCCTGCATTGAATTCAAATTTAAATGCTACTGATAAAGAAGCAAATTATAATATTATTATGGGAAGAATAAAACATGATATTGATAAATTAATAAATGAAATTCATTTATATTTCGTAACATCATTAAAAGAGTTAATTCATATTTTTTATAAATGTGATTTAAAAGAATTAGTAATGTATTTTTTTGACCAATATAAAATTGATAGAAAAACTCCTTTTATTCCTTTAGATATATTTGAAATATCTTTAGAATATGATGAAGATATAACAATAGATATATTAGATAGAGCAATAAATCATATAAATGTAAAACCATCATATATGGGAATTTGTTTAGTAAAAAAGTATTTTAAATTAGCAAGATTATTATTAAAATTTAGAAAATGTAAAGAATATTTAAATTCACCTCCTCCTGATACAGATGAATATATAGGTATAATGTCAAAATTACAAGTAGGAAATAAATCAAAACAAATAGATGAAATAACTTTTAAACATCCTAAAAATGATGCTAATTTAATAAATTTTTTAAGAGAAGTTCAAACAATTGAATCAAATGATGATAATATTTCTGATGATGCAACAACAACAAATAATAATTATGAAGATGATTCAATTTTTAGTAAAGGTTCAAATATAAAAAGAGATAATTCTATCAAATATTCAAAAAATTCAACTTTTAATAAAAATAAAAGAACAAACATTACTGATAAAGAAGAATCAATAATAAAAAATCCAAATGAATTTGAAAATGGAAAAATATCAAATAATTTAAATAAAATATCTTCTTCATTTACTCCTAAAAATAAAAAATCTTTAAAAATTTTAATGAAAAGAGGAAGTGTATCATATAAATCACCCATATATAATGATTCTTCAGAAGTTAATTTTTTAGAAAATCAAAAAGATAATTTGTCATCATTATATAATAAAAATGGTAAAAATAAAGATTCTCTATTAAGCAAAATAAAAAAAAAAGTAAGTAACATTATAAAAGTTGAAAAAAAGAATGAACTCCCTAAAATAAACATAATATCATTTAATTCATATAATAAAAGAAGAAGTTCAATAATGTTACCAAATTTTTCAAAAGGAAATTTTGGAACTCCAAAATCACAAGCATCAATAAAAATAAATAGACAAAGAAGAAAAAGTTTCTTTATTCCTACTCTTTTTGAAAGTCCAACTCCTACAGGAAACCTTTCATTAATATCAAATAAACCTATTACTGAAGAAAATAGTAAAGATATGAATTCTTCTGCTAATAAAAGTAAAAATGATCTTATTATTGTTGAGAAAAATGAAAATGAAAGTGAAGAAAGTGAAAGTGAATGTTCAAGTGAAATTAAAGAAAAAAAAAATAATAATAAGAATACTAATTCACCGAATAAAGATTTTCAAATGGAAAAATGTAAAACTTCAAAAGTACAAAAACCTTTTAAAAAAAATAAAAAAAGGAAATTATTAGAAAGAGATATTATTCGTTCTTTTAAAAAAGGAAGACTTAAAATTAATGTTCAATTAGTATTAATTGATGAATTAAGAAATGGAGAATATGCTTGTGATGCATTATGTTTATTAAGTTGTATTGAAGATAAATGTTTAAATTTAAATTATTGTCAAAAAATATTTTCATATATATTAGTTTTTACTTCTCATGAAGAAGCAATTACTAAATGTAAAGAACCTTTATTATTTATTGCTTTAGCTGCTGAATTTTTATTAAAAATAGGAAATTTAAATAAAAAATTTTTATATAAAGCTCAAGCAGTTGCAGATGAAATATTAGATTTAGGAGAAAAATTACAATCATCAATTCAAGATGAAGATATGTTAAATTATTTTTTAAAAGAACAATATGATCATAGAAAAAGAAATACTATTGAAATTTATGCTGAAAATAAATTTTTTAATTTATTAAGTAATGCTAATGTCGGAGGTATTATTTCTAAATTATGGTATGGTTCAGGACATGAATTTAATGTTTTTGAATATTTAAGAATTACAAGATTACTTACTACTCAAGTTATTTATGAAAATTATGATTTTGTTATTTCTAAAAATTATTTTCCTCCTGATTCTATATTTACTTTCCAATTTCAATGTTATAAAGAAAATTGCAGTTCTAGATATTATTTTGATAGTATTTCTATAATTTTAATTACTATTTATTATGAATATATTGCTTATATTTTACCTAAGAATATTGGGAAAAATCATGAATTGTTATTAAAACATGAAAAAATTGCAAATGGTCTTTTATTAACATATTTGATTAATTTTGTTTTTACTTATATATACGTGTATAAAACAGGTAGAACAATTAAAATAAAAATATTAGAAATTCTAATGATTTCTATGATCACAGTTGGAATTTTTTTGTTATATATAAACATTCCAAAAATAATATATCCTAACATTGAAAGTGATTTCATTACAAAAGAATCTGAATTTGTGGAAGCAATTATAGTATCTCTTATTTTAGTAATGTGTTGGATGAAAGTGTTTTATATATTAATGGAAACTTTAGCATATGGTCTTTTTATAAGAATATTAATGAGTGTTTTTTGGCATGTTTTTGCTTTTATGTTAATTGATATTTGTATTACATTTTTATTTGCACAAATATTTACTTTATTTTTTCGTTCTTCTAATTCTAATTTTGATTCTTTTTATAATAGTTTTTTAGTACTTTTTGGAACAGGTTTTGGACAAGTAGAATTTGATGATTTTACACATTTAAATGTATTTGGATATGTTTGTTTAATGTTATTTACTACTTTATCTAATATAATGTTATTTAATTTAATTGTAGGTATAATTAATAATTTATTTGAAAATTCTGTTGATGATGCTGATGCTGAAAGTAGAGCAATGTTAGTTTTAACCCATGAAAGATTAAGGTGGGATGATAAATTTGGATTATTAATTCTTTTACCTTCTCCTTTAAATTTTTTTAGTTTTTTTTGTAATATTTTTCTTTTGTTTTATAATGAAAAATATGGTAATACTGAAAAAATTAACCATATTATGAGTAAAGTCTTTTATATTTTTATAGCTATTATATATTTTTTTTTTAGTGTTATAATTGGTATTATATGTTATCCTTTATCTT
>JAEEGI010020151.1_pt1 | contig 13383 bp, 4 predicted proteins | sample 8958751 | NCBI WGS metagenome assembly JAEEGI01 (sample SAMN16246545, study PRJNA631951) | gut metagenome | biome: gut microbiome; feature: rumen; material: KS-attached | host: Bos | place: Iran: Karaj | collected 2018-10
CCAATCCCCAATCCCCAATCCCCAATCCCCATTTCCAAAAAAAAAATTATTCAAATATAAAATATAAAAAAAATAAAAATTTTAAATTCATTATTAAAAGAAAAAATTATAGAAAATAATTTAATAAAGATTTAAAGAATTAATTTTAAAAAAAATTAATTTTTAATAATTAAACAATATTAATATAAAAAATTTAAATATCTAATCCAAGAAATTCTTCAGTATCAGAAATAACCATTGAATTTTTCATAGCATAAAGCATTTTTTCTTTTAAAATTTCATAAGTACTATAAGGAGGAATATCAATAGTAAAAAAGCAAGTATGGCTTCTCGGTAATTTTTTATCATAATCATTAGAACTAATATCTTCCATTTTAGTAATTTGATGAGGATTTTTATTAAATCCAGAATCATCTTTTGGTAATCTAGAAAAACCATTTGCAAATTTTAAATATAAATATTTCTCTTCTAAAGTACATTCATTTAAAAATTTCCAAAAAAATTTAATTGTAGGGTCACTTGGTTTAAAACCAGTATATTTAGTATTTCTAATTAATAAATCCATATCAAAACTTTGAGGACCACAAATTTTATATTCAAAATCTTGCCAAGTTAAAAAATTTATTATTTGTTCTGGAATAACTGAACATAAACCTATTTTAATTGCTTGTGCCTGTTCATATATTTCATTACTTCTTGCTTTTAAATATAATTCTAAAAATTGATTTTGATTAGATTCATTTAATAATATATTTTTACCATTTGGTATTAATTCTATTATATCTCCATTTGATAATTGACAAGTAAAATCTATTATTCCATATAAATTTTTTTTTTGTTCTAAAGTACCATAAGTTAATATTTTTATTATTGAATTATATGAATGAATATCAATATTTTCAATATCAATAGGTTCTATTTTGTAATTTAATATTTGTTTAAAAACAAATTGAGATAAATGAAGAGGAGCATAATTTTCACTGGAAATAACATAAGCTAAAATTTTACCTATACATTTAAATATTTCAATTTGTTTTTCATTTTTAGCACTAGGATTAATAGTATATTTATCTCTATCATTTCCACTTTTAGATATATTATTTGGAGTTGGAATAAATAAATCTAAATAAGGAGAAGTTAACTCTTCAAAAGCTTGCGTTATTATTTCTCTTGCTGGTCCTCCTGCATCAGTTGCGTTTTCTCCTATTAATATTATTGAAAATAAATTTGAGTTTTTATTTTTAAAAAAATAATTGTTTTTCTCATTCTTTAACTTTTTTATTATTTGAGAAAATATAGTCCATTCATAATTTAAATCTTTTAAATTTAATTCTTTATTTTTCATTGCTAAAGAGCGGGATACTTTTATTTTTAATTTTGTCTGAGAAGATTTTAATAAACTTAAATTTTGATTAAAGTAATTTTCTCTTATTTTTTTTTCTATAAATTCTGTATTATTAAATAATGTATCTATTAATGAAGTTTGACAAACAATTGATGAATGCTTTAATAAATTTTCTGATGATAAAACTATTTGATTTGATATATCTGATATTAAATTTAAAGTTTTTTCTTCTGACATTTCTTGATATTTATCATAATTATGGTATTTATCTATTAAATATTCTTTTAATGTTTGATTCATTGAAAAATAATTCATATCATAAAATTCTTTTGAACGAATATATTGTGTTAAATAATCTATATTTATTTCTGCTAAATTTTTTTCTATATCTTTCTTAATATTTTCATATTTTAATTTTGTTTCTTCTGAAGCATTTTCTAATAAAGGATTTATTCTAATATCAATATTATTATATTTAACAAATGAATCTAAGTCACTAAATTTAAAAGAATATTCATGTTTGAATTTTGAATCTGTTATTTGATTTTGAATTGATAAAGGGATTTGAATACAAATTTCATTTATATCTTCTATATTCTTTACAAATAAAGCTAATTTAGAAATTAAATATTCTGTATAAATTGATTGTTCACTATTAATAATAAATTTAAAATCATATTCATCTTCTAATTTATCATTTAAAATCCAAACTTCAGCTATATTAAAAAGATATATTTGAGAATTATTTTTTTTCAAGGTTGAAGGTATAATTAAATATTCTTTATTTTTAGTAATTAATCGACAATTATTTTTCAAAAAAGAAAATTTTTCATTTTGAATTTGAATAAAAGGTAGATAAATATTATAAAGAATATAAATACTATTTTCACAACCTAAAATTTTAATCATTTTTTTATAAAAAAGTGCTTTATTTTCATTTTTATTTTTATTTTTCTCTTTATCTTTATTTTTATTTTTAATATAAAAATCAAAATCAATCATTTCAGGATTAGACAATTTAATTTTATCATTTCTTTTATTAATCGAAAAACCAGAAACATAAGAATCTCCTCCAATAAAGGTAAATTCATTTCCATTTTTTTCATCAATTCCTTTAAAAACAATACCTTTACCACAATTATATATATCAATTATTTTAATTTGTAAATTTATAAAATAATCTATTGTATTTATACCATATTTATTGTATTCATCTCTATCTAAATAATATACTTTACCATCTTTTCCTAAAGCAACAAAATATATATCTTCATTATTTAATATTTTAATAATATTTTTCCCAGAAAAAAAACCAACTTCTTTATTAAAAACATTATCTTCAGTAGAATTTCTGGAAAAAAAGTGAAAACTTTTAATATCAGCATTAACATAAATAACATTTTTTTCTAAATTTTTATCATAACATAAGAAAATAACACAAGAATAGTTTTCACAAACATCAATGACTTTTAAATGAGAAGGTAAAGATAATTTATATAAACTTCTAGTTTCATTTATTTGATTTTCACTAAAATTTCTATAATCACCATCTAATAAAATTCCATAAACTTCTCCTTTATCAGTTAAAAGAACAATTGAAGTTTCATAAGTTGCTTTAATAAAATTTTCATTAGTATTTGATAAAGAATATTTCTTTAAATAACCATTTGCTGCTCTTGTTAATCCAAAATTTTCTGGTGTTTTAGAAGGAGAAAAATAAAGTGAAGTTGAAGTTAAAATTACATTATTTCTAATATTAATTATTTTTTCTAATGTATTTATATCATTTAATTCTGGAAATGGTTTAAATACCTTTTGAGTATTTAATGAACCTAATTTTCCAAATATATAATATTTTCCTTCTTTATCTATTCCTATTGTACAATCTTTTGTAAATTGAAATGTATTTTCTATTTCAAATTCCATTGAATCATTTTGTAATAAAGTATTATTTATTATTTTATCTTTAAATTTATTAAATCCATCTATTATTATTGAACGCTTTGATGATTCATTATCATTATATATGTAACAATTATCTGAAGGAATTTCTATATCTTGTTTTGAATTTACTTTTTCAAAAATTTCATTACTTGATTCTGAAACGCATATTAATTGTTGATTATTATTTATATTATTATTATTTGTTATATTATTATCACTTATATATATTTTATCTGTATTTGTTTTTTTTATTTTTATTATATATGGTATTCCCTTATTATCTGGAATAGATATTGTTTTTGTATTTTCAATAACTAATTTTTTGTCTTTTTGAATTAAAATATTTAATAAATGTTTTGATTTTAATTTATTAACTAATATATCATAATCTTCAGTTAATTTCACTATTGTTGATTCAAATGAGGATATTGATATATTATTATTTTTAAATATTATTAATTAATTTAATAAAAATTCAAGACAATAAATTGAAAAATCTGTTTTTTGAAGGCGAGAATCATTATTTACTATTTTTGTAAATGATATTATTAAAGGAGAATTTTCATATTCTGAATAATAATTTTTTATTTCATTTTGAGGAACTTTAGATAATAAATTTATAATAATAGGAAATAAAGTTATGCAATTTTCTAAATTATTATCATCATGTAATTCTTTAGTTTTATTTAATAATATTGAAAATAGATTTTTTAATTTTTGATAATATTTATTTTTAACTAAAGAATCAATTATTAAAATCATAAACTTATCTTGAGTTTGTTTTATAAAATCATTTTCATCTGTGATTTTAGTATCATAAGTAATAATATTTTGAAATTTTAATAATTCTATAACATCAATTTTATTTAAATTAATTTCTAAATATTTTTCAATTCCTTGTTTTACAATTTCATATTCTTCTTTTTTATTAAAGAAAAGTTTATAATAGGAAGTGATAGCAAATAATAATTTTAATGATTTTAAATCTATTAAATCCATATTATTATCTTTTATAATAAGTAATCTCAAATAAAATTTAATAATATAAATTCCAGTTAATTTAATATCTTGATAAGTATTAATAGAATTATTATTTTTAAAATTAGGAGAACAATCATATAAATTATAAAATTTCCTCATATCATCTAAATATCTATCATTATATTTTAATTTTCCTTTTTTGGTTTTAATTTTAAATTTTTGACACAAAGATAAATATAAATTTTTACTATTATTTTCTTCTTTTTCTTTTTCTTTATTTTCATTATTTTTTTTATTATTTAATAAATCAAAAGTAATTTCTTCTGATAAAGGAATAATATTTTCAGTTAATTGATTTATTTTTAAAGGTAAAGAAAGTGAAGTTAAATTTTCTGTTGAAAAATAATTTGAATCAAAAGAAAAACATGCCATTCTTAATGGACATTTATTAAATAATTTATCTTCCACTAAAAATACACATGTTGATAATTCATATTCTCTTGCAATTATTTTATAGAAATTTTCCCAATTTTCTTTCACTTCATTATTTTCTTCTTCTTTTAATTCTTTATCTTTTCTTTTCTTTTTTTTTTTCCCCTTATTCTTTTTTTCTTTTTTCTTATTTTTATTCCTTTTTTCTTCATCAATATTTATATCTTTTTCAAAAATTTCTTCTTCTTCTTCTTCTTCTTCTTCTTTTTTATCTTCTAATTTTTCATCTTCTAATTTTTCTTTTTCTTTTTCATCTTCTTTTTCTTCTTCTTTTTCTTTTTTGGCTTCTATTTTTTCATCTTCTACTTCTTTATCTTCTAATTTTTCATCTTCTGCTTCTTCTTTTTTTATATCTTTTTTTTCTTCTTCTTTTTCTTCTTCTTTTTCATCTTCTTCTTTTTCATCTTCTTCTTTTTCTTCATTTTCATCTCCTTTATCTTCATCTTTTTCATTTTCTTCTTTTTCATCTTCTTCTTTATCATCATTTTCATCTCCTTTATCTTCATCTTTATTTAAATTATCTTCATTTTCTTCATTACTTAATTCTTCATAATCATTTTCATTTTCAGAATTTAATTCAATAACTTCTTCTTCATCATTATTTTGGTTTTTTTCTTTTTTTTCTTTTTCTTTTAAATCTTCACTAAACTCTTTTTTATTTTCTTTCTTTTTTTTTTTATTATTAATTTCATCTCCGAAATATTTTTTATTTTTCAAACCTAATTTTTCTAATAAATCATTACATAAAATAACCATTTCTCTTCTAATAAAAGGAGTAAAATTATTATCATCATCTTGAGATATATCTTTATATTTTTCTTTTAATTTTTCAAACAAATTTAAATTTAAAACATTTAATATCATATCTTTAGTGTCTGATTTATCGTACCAAGAACAATTTTTTAATTTAACTTTATCAGTAATAGGAATTAATAATTTTTTTCCTGGAATATTATAAAAATATAATGTTCCTCCTATACAATCTCCATTTCTTTCTATTAAATTTCCAAAACAATTTTGAAGTTTTTTTAATTTGATTTCATTATCTTCTATTCCTGTTGTTATATCATTATAATTTAATTCTTGTTCTTTTTCTAATGTTTCTTTATCTAAATTATATATACAATTTGATAAACAAACTTCAATTTTATCTTTAAACATTATTGAATGAGGAAATGATAATAAATTTATTGATAATAATTGAGATATTTCTTTTGAATTTTCATTTATGAATTTTTTCACTTTTTCACTTTTTGAATAATTAAATATTAAACATTTTAATATTTGAATATATTCAATTAATAATAAAGGAGAAAATCTTTTTTTAATTAATAAATTATCAGATAAATATTCAATTAGAAAATCTAAAACATTTAAAGAAAAATCTTGGGAATTAAAATAATTATCATTATAAATAATTTCGTTTTCATTTCCAAAAGTAAAATTAGGATTTAAACCATTAATAATTTCATCAGATAAAATAGGAATTTCTCTAGATATATTAATTAAGGTAAATGTTTCTGCAATATTTTTAATAGCATCATTATGTTCTTCATCATCTTCTTCATTTGAATTATATGAATTTGTTATACTTTCATCATCTAAACTTTCATCATTTTCTTCTTTTTGTTTATTAAATATTAATCCTATTGTTCTTAATTTTTCTTGCTTTAAATAATATCCCCTTTTTATTAATAATTCTAAATCTTTTTCATCTGGAATATAATTTATTAATTTGTTTTCTAAATTTAATTTTGAATTATATATTACTTGTGAAAAATGTGTTATGTTTTGAATGTTGAAATTAAAGAATGAAAGTAAAAATATTTTCTTTTCGTTTTTTATTTTATCAAAAATGAAATTTAATATTTTTTCCTTTTCTTTGTTTTCATATATAAATTTGAAATAATTTGTTATTAATGATGTATATTTTGTTATATTTAAAATTAAATCATAAAAATCTTCTAATTTAAAATCATTTTTAGATTTTTTATTATCTTGAATTTTATCAACAAATAAATATAAATTATCAAATTCAATAAGAGTAAATATTTTCAAAATACTAAATATTAATTGAGTATTTTCATAATTAGAAAACTTAGTTAAAGATAATAAATTTTTCCATATAGAATGATATTTAAAAATAGTTCTTCTGTTATTTACATTATTAGAAGTAGAATATTGATATAAAGAAATTTTATTAAATCCATTTAAAACATTTTCTAATTTTTTTTGAATCATTTTTTTAATAAAAGGTTCAAAACTTTTTTCTTCAAAAGGAAAAGTAATTTCTTTTTCTGCAAGAATATGAGTTTCACTATTAAAAACTTGAAGAATATTTTGAAATTGATGTCCAAAAGCATTTATAATAATTTCAAAAATAGAAAAATAATCAGTTTGAATTATTGATTCTAATCTAACTAATTTTAATTCATTATTTGAATTATCTTTTTCTTTTTTTAAATAATCATCTTTTTCTTCATTTTTATTTTCTAAATGAATTATTCTACTTGTATAATATATAAATAAATCAGTTAAAATTTTCCCTAAGTGATAATCATCTATTGGTCTTAACTCATAAAAATTTATATAGTTTTTCCCTTCTAAACCACTTTCTGGAAGAATAAATAAAAATTTATTTGCTTTTTCTAAATTAATTTTGTTTTTAAATAAATCAAATATTTGAATTTTATTATTTGAAGCAAACATTATGAAATTTCTTTTTCTAATTTTCCAAATGAGAAAACTTAAATAAATAGCTAAATTAAATTTAGACAATTTTTCATTTTCTATTTTTTCAACAATGGAAGTTAAGATAATATGAAAAGATTTAGTTATATTTCTTACAATATTTTCATTAACACATTTTAAAGAATCATAAATTGAAGGTATTGAATTATATTCTGAAAAATTAAAATAAAAATTAGAAAGAATATAACAAATAACATCATTATCTTTAATATTATGTAAAACTTCATTTAAAATTAATAAAGATATTTCTCTGAATTTTGCTTGTGTTTGAATTTTATCATAACCTTCTAATATATTATCAATTGTAATATCTTCATTCATTATTATTTGGGTAATATTAATTATATGTTCATTTATTATTTGATTTAATTGTTTTGAAAAAATTTGATTTATTTTTTTTGGAGTTTTATTTATTTTTATTTCTGGATTTAGAGAATATAAAAATGTTAATTTTTCAAAAATAAAATTAAAAGTATCTGTAATCTCTAAATTTCGATTAATTAAATTATCTTTTATTTCTTTATAAGTTCTTCTTAAATCTGAACATCGTTCTAATATAACATAAAATATATTTTTATTTAATATATTTTCTGATTCTTTTTGTTGATTTTCATCTTGACAATAATTAATAAAAATTTCTAATAAATTTTCATGATGTAAAATAATAAAAAAAGCATATTTGACTATTTTATCTGGAATTTCACCTTTAATTATAATTTTCATTTGATTTTCGAATCTTTTTATAACATTTATAATATTATTATTTGATATTAAATCTTCTAAAGATGAATCTTCATTAATTTTCTTTTTTTCTGTTGTTATTTCTTCATCTTCTTCTAAATTTATTTCTGAAGATGATTTTTTAGTTTGAAATATTGTTTTTAAATTTATATTATTTAAATATTCTTCAAATAATTTCAAATCAGAATTATTTTTATCTTTATTTTTATTTTTTGGTATTCCTAAAGAAAAAAGTCTTGTATTAAATAAATTGGTTATTTTATCATCATAACCTAAATAAAAAGAAAATTTCTTTAAAATATTATTAAATAATTCAATACAAGGTTTTAATATCGGGTCTATTTTTTCATTGAAAAATTTATAATTACTTATTCTAACTTTAACAAAGAAATTATTTGCTTCTGGATTAAATCTTATTTTAATTCCATCTTTAATATCTAAATCTTTAATAATAATATTTGAATATGTAAATTGCTTTTCATGATTAATATATTCAATTTTATATATTTCTTGAGAATTATTAATTTCTTCAATTACTCCTAAAACTAAAGTATTTTTATTTTTTATTATTTCTTTTTGAACTATAAATTCTTCAATATATAAAGATGATTTATCTGAATTTGGAAGAGAAAATAAAAGATATTTAGGCTGCTCGTTTGAAAAAGAAAAATTATCAAATATTATATCATATTTATTTTCTGTTATATTATCATTTTGACTTTTTATTTCTGATAATTTTTTTATGATTTCAAATAAATCATTCCAGTTTAATAAAGTGAAATAATTTGGTAATTCATTATAATATATAAAAGAAGAATTTAAACAAAATTTTAAAAAAGGAATTTCAAATTTTTCGTTTAAGGAATTGTATTTGTTTAAATAATCTTTTGAAAGTTTAAAAATTAAATTTGTTATATTACAATACATTTCATGGTATTGATTATTTTTTAAAATATAAGAAAAGAGATATTTGAAATAATATTTAAAAGAGGATAAAATTTGATTAAAATATAAATTATTATTCTCTTTAAAAAAGACTTTAAGCAATTTATTATTAAATTCATATAATTTTTTTGAACTTAAAATATTAAGTATATTTGTTTTACTAAATAAACAGTAATTATATAATTCATTTAAAACATCTTTTTTATCAATTAAAAAATCTTCATCTAACTGTTCATTATTAGGAGAAATTAAATCTATGATTTTTTCTAAGATTGAAACATTTAAATTTGAAATTGTTAAAATCTTGAGAATAATAATAAGACATATATTTTCTAATTTTTTATTCTTTATTGAAATATCCATTAAAACATCAATAAATTTTTCAGTTTTATTTTCATCACCAAATATTTGGCAAATATTCATTTCAATTTTTTTTAAAGAATTAATGTGAATATATACAATTAAAAGAATAATTAATAAATAATCTTCATTATCTTTATTATTTATTAATAAATCTTGTAATAACAAATAATTAGGATAATCATTACTTAAAATATATGGAAATCTTAAATATTTTCCAATTTCATCACTTTTTAAATTATTATAATTATTTTCAAAAATATATTCACAAAAAGAAAAAAGAATATATTGAATAACATTTGTATCATTTTCTTTTAATTTAATAATATTGCTTTCTTTTTTATTTTTAATATCATCTAAAAAATTTAAATTAAATATTTCATCAAATATATCTTCTTTCTCAGTGATATTCATAATATTTTCTCTTTTTAAGTTTTTTTTAATTCCATCTAATAAAATTTTATTTGAATTGAATAAATTTTTAGAATAAAAACTATTAAATTCAAAAATATGTCCTTTAATATCATAACTATTTGAAATTGAATCAAGTTTTAAAATGATAAAAAATATTAAATTTTCATAAGATAAAGTTATAGTATTAATTTTATCTTCTTGAATAACAAAAATAGAAGTTAATTCTGTTCCTCCATCTTTTGGATTAAAAGTATTATTTTTTATATCATATATTACTTTTCCATCTGAACTAAATAAAATTCCATTAACAACTAAAAATTTATTTAATGATTTTGTTGAATCAAATAATTTATCTATTATTTGTTCTTTTGCAGGAATATCATCATATTTTACTTTTTTCAATTCATTTTTTAAAATTACTGTTTTTAAAAAAGAAAAATTAATTTCGTTTTTTTCAATTGAAATTTCATAAATATCTAAAGCATATACAAATTTTTTAGAATAATATATATTTTCTTCATCATTTGGTTTAATGAATATTGGATGAAGAATATATAAATAATTATCTTCACAAAAAACTGAAGAAAAATTAGAATAATTTTCAACTTCTTTTAACTTATTTTTTTCTTCTTCATTATTTGAAAATAAAGAAAAATAATAATCTTTATCATTTGTAAATAATAAATTACATGTTTTTTCATCATATTTTAAATATTCAGAATTTAATTCTTCTAAATGAGAATTATAAACTTTAATAACTTTATTAGATTTCTTAAAATCATCATAAGAAAAAGTAAAAATATATTTTCCGGAACTAAAAAGACTTAATCTTTTTTTTTCTATTTTTTTAACTTTAACAACACTAAATTTATCTGGAAAAGAAGAATTTAATTTATGGATTTTTATTAAGTCACCTTCTAAATTATTATAAATAATTAAATATTTATTAGATAAATATATAGCACTTGCATTTTCAAAAGATAAAATATTTTTATATTTCATTAGTTTAGAGAATGAATTAGTTGATATATCTGATAATTTTATATTTGGAAAATCTTTTTCTTGAAAAATTGGAATATCAATTAGAAATTTTTTTTCTAAATGATATTTTTGAATTTTTTGAATGAAAAATAAAAATCCATAACATGATTTAAAATAAATAGATAAATAATAAATAATACTTAAAAGTTTAATTTTAATATCTTCTTCTTCTTCTTTTGTTTTATTTAACAAATCATTAATTTTATTCACAATTTTAATAAAATCTTTTGCAAAAAGGAAAAATAGATCATAATGATTTTCAAAATATTTGGAAAAATTATCAAAAATAGTTTTAGAATATTTAACATTATCATCAATATTATCAAGATTCAAAGAATTAAAATTATGAAGAGCAATTTTAATAATCATAAAATTTAATTTATATTCAATATTATTAGAAACTGAATCAATGTATTTTCTTAATTTTATTTTTAATTTATTATTACAATCATTAATATTATCAATTCTATTTTCACAATCTAAAATAAATTTTTTTGTATTAAAAGAAAAACATTCAGTTTCTAAAAAAGAATTTTCATACCATTTATTGATAAAATCTCTTGGTAAATATTTGAACTCATCAATCATTTTAATTTGTTCAATTTTTAAAATTGAAGGATGTTGAAAAAAAATACTATTCTTTTTCCTATTTTCAAAAAAAGTATCTATTGGAAATATATTTGAACATTTTGCCTTTAAATTATTTAATGTTTGTAAATCTTCTTGTTTTGAACTTAGTGTTGAACATATTTCAATATTTGAATTTATTATTGTTTCAATTATAGGCTTTGGAATTGAAATATTTAAATTTTCTTGTTCAATTTCATTACTCATATTTTTATATAATTTTTTTTTTCTTTAATTTCTGGTTTATTTTAAAATAAATGGTTTAATTAAAAAAAATTAATTATTTATTAATTTTTATTAAAAAACAAAAGTCGATCAATCACTACTTCTTAATATATATAAAATAAAAATAAAAAAATTGTTTGAAAAATTTTAAATATCAAAAAAAATTAAAAATTTAAAAAATCCTTAAAAAATCAAATAATGATGTTTAAAAGAATTTAAGCAGCAACCCAATCTCCAAAAGGATCATTAGCAGGATTAATAGCAGGAGTTAAATTTTCATCTGAATCTTCATAATTATCAAAATTACTAAAATCTCCATTTCCACTAACTTTAGGAATATAAAACCCAGGTTTAACTTTAAGAATTTGACTAAATTCAATATCTTTAAAAAATCTATGTCCCTTAATATCATTAATTCCATTTTTTAAATTTCCATATCTTTTACTTAAATCTTTGACTAATAAATGTTTAATTAAGCTTTTAGCAGCTTTATTAAAATTAGAAGGAAATTTGAGAATAGAATGAGTAATTTTATGGTAAATTTTCATAGGATCATTATCATTAAAAGGGTCAATTCCAGCTAACATTTCATATAATAATACTCCAAAAGCCCAATAATCACAGCTTTTATTATGCCCTTCATTTAATATTATTTCAGGAGCTAAATAGTTTGGTGTTCCACATACAGTATAAGTTTTATCTTCTACAACTTTAGCAAAACCAAAATCAGTTAATTTTAATGATCCTTTACTATCAAATAATAAATTTTCTGGCTTTAAATCTCTATATACTATATCTTTCTGATGAATATGATCTAACATTGTTATTATTTGAGCTGCATAAAATTGGGCTTGATCAAAAGGAATTTTACCATTTGAACGAAGAAATTTAAAGAAATCTCCTCCATTAACAAATTCAATAATAATATATAAATATTTTTCATCTTGTCCTACTCCATCCATTGATACCTAATTTTATTAAATATTATATTATATTTAAAATTTTTTAATTTTTTTTTCTTACTATGAAATTACTCTTTATATATGATAAAATCTTCACTTCATTTACTATGTGATCTACTTGCTTATTGTTTACTATATCTACTTTTTTTAGTATTTTAGCTACAAAAAATTTTCCTGATGTTTTGTGCTTTACTAAACGTACTCTAGAAAATGTTCCCATTCCTACTGTATCTAATATGTCATAGTCTTGGATTTTCACCTTTCTAACTTGGGCTTTGTTGAAGGCATCCATTTTTTTTTTATTTTTTGGAAGTTATATTTTTTTTATTTTTTTTTGGATTTTAGTTTTTTTTTTGAGGATAATTTATTTATTTTTTTCTTAATTAAAATTAATTGATATTATTTTAATGAAAATATAATTTGAACAATTAATTTTCAAATAATCACTCTATTTACACTATTTTCATATTAACAAAATTTAAAATTTTATGTAAGTCATTAAATATTCCAAAGACAATTTCCAAAAATTTATATACTAGTAAAAATTTGTAATTA
>JAEEGI010020158.1_pt1 | contig 13380 bp, 6 predicted proteins | sample 8958751 | NCBI WGS metagenome assembly JAEEGI01 (sample SAMN16246545, study PRJNA631951) | gut metagenome | biome: gut microbiome; feature: rumen; material: KS-attached | host: Bos | place: Iran: Karaj | collected 2018-10
CCCAATCCCCAATCCCCAATCCCCAATCCCCAATCCCCCATCCCCATATTTCAAAAATATTTTATATTTTTTATTTTAAATTTTATAACAAAAATACTAATTTATGAAATAATTATTTATTTTATTCATTATATAATAATTAAAAAATAAAAATCTTTTCTTGGATTTCTTTATTATTTAAACATATATTGTTTCTAATATTATACGATTAAATAAAAAAAAATTGTTTGATAAATATTTTTAATAATATCATTATATAATTTTATTTTTCCTTTAATAAAAAAATTTAATGAAAAAAAAAAATAGAACAAAAGTTTTTATTAGGTTTAATTTGTTTATTATTTCCTTTAAATTTCTAAAAATAAATTATTTTAGTGAGTGGCAAAAAAATAGTTTTACATCTATTTTAGTATGCAAACAAAGCAGAAGTTTCAAAATAAAAGATTTTCTTTTCATTAGAGATATTTTTTTAGCATCTTTAAAATTAACTTCTTTTTCATTATCTAAATCTTTTTTACCTTCAATAATAAATATTATCCATAAATTGTATTTAATCTACTTTTAAAATCATCAAATTTTTTTATCTTTAATAGTAAAAAGTAATAAAAAAGCATTAGAAGATAGAACCTAAGTGTCAAAAAAAATATTTTGATATTCATCTTATCCTTCACTATCTTTTAATTCTTTTTTTATTTTTTCATTATTTAGTTCTTATCAATGGTATTAATCTTCTAATATTGAGTCTGTTTCTTCAGAACATAAAATTTTGTCTAAATAACGATAAGTTATTGTTATTTTTCCTACTGTATTTTCTCTTAATTTTGCTTTGTTTAATTTTTTTTTTATTTCATTTTATTCTTTATTTTCACTCATTTTTTTTTCTTTTGAGGAAAATTTATTTATTTTTTGTTTTATTTATTTATATGGAGAAAAAAAATTTTCTTTTAGGTGTTAGTCCTTTTATTTTCTATTATTTATATAAGTTTAGATTTAGTTTCCTTGGAAAGAAATTTAGATATAGGCAATTCAATAAAAATATGATTTTGAGATTAAAAGATAAATATATATTAAATAATTCAGATGGAAATTATTTAGGAATAGTATATCCAACAAATATATTTGATGTTCAAAAAATATTTGAATATGCAAATATATATAAAATTCCTTTAATAAGAGATGTTAATTATAGTAGAATCTATTTTCCTTATAAACATTGTATTATTGATATGAGTAAATATAATGATATTCTTAAATTTAATTTAAAAGCAAAAAGAATAAGAGTTCAAAGTGGAATTTCAGTAGATAAATTACTTGATTTTTTAAATAAACATAATTATACAATTAAACTTTTGGAAAAATATTCAGGAAGAAATTTAACTATTAATGATTTATTTTTTAATAATTTTTATGGATCACAATTACAGAATGATTGTTTAAGATATTATTCAATTATTATTCCTAAAGAGGAAAAAATTGTTAAATTTAATCCTTTTACTGATTTTTCAGGAAATCATATTAATATCTCTAATTTATTTCTAAATAACAGTTATGTTTTAAGTTTATTATTAGAAACAGAATTTCTTTACACTGAGAAAGAATATTATAATTTTTTCTCTTTTAATATTCATCAATCTGATAATTCAATTTTAGATAAATTAAAAGAAGAACAAATTATTGATGATATGATTATTACTTATATTGGTGATTCAAATAAATTTGGGAAAAAAAAAGTTTTAATTAAAGTTAAAGAAAATAATACTAATAAATTATTAGGAATTCTTGATTATTATGGTTTAATTAATGTTCAAAAAGAAAATATAAAAATTAATGAAATATTTTTAAATAAAAATACAGATAATAAATATTCTCGTCATATAAAAATTGTTATAGATAAACAATATTTGAAATTTTTTGTAAATTACTTTGAAAAAAAATATAATAAAATTTTTGAAAATAAATTTACTCTTCCAGAAATAAAATATAGTCAAAAAGAAAATATGTTTTTTATTTCATTACCATATTTTGAAGATATTCCAAATATAGAAAAGCAATATATTTTCATAAAAGAATTGAATAAAATAATAAATAAAATAAATGGTAATTTTTTCCTTAATCAAAATATTAATATACCAAATAGATTTGATCAAATGAGAGAAATTGGTCTTAATAATTTTATTATGCATCAAGATATAAAACAATATTTTGACCCTAATTATACTTTAAATCCTCATTTATGTAATATTAAACCAAATTTCTTTTCTTTATTAAAAAGGAAAAATAGATTTATAAATTATATTTTTACAAAAATGAAAATATAAAATAAAGATTTAATTTAATATATTTCTACTTTTAAAAATAAAAAAATATATTAAGATTTTATAGATAATTAATTAGTAAAAATAGGGAAAATAAATTATAATATTTAATATTATTTTTTTATGTTTAAACTTTATTATTTAAATATTTATCTTTCAATAAGAAAATATTATAATAAATAAATTCAATGAAATTTATATATTTATGAATTTAAAAAATAAGTATTTAAAAATTTAAAATAAAACGCATTTAGTTAAATTTATAAATATAAAGTTAATTTGTATTTAAAATATAATTAATTTATTGATTAATATTTTAATTAATTCCTTATATGGTGTAAAAGCACCTTCTTTTCTTAAAAATTTAATACTATAACTATCATAATTATTTATTTTTATAATATTTATTTCAAATTTAATATCTCCCTTTTTACATGTATATTTATTTTTTTTCACATAATATTGAATTTTATAATTTTTTAACTCTTTTTCTAAATTAAATTTAATTTTAGATATATTACAATAAATAATTGATTTTAAATCAAAAGGTTCAATTAAATTATTTTCTTTATTTAAATTATGATGAATATAATGATTAGTAATAAATTTTTTTTCATTTAATTCATTTTTTTTTTCTTTTTTATTATTATTATTTTCTATATTTCTTTTAATCCTTGTAGAACCAAAAATATAATTTTGATAAATAATTTTATTATTATTATTAATAGGATTATTATTGTTTAAAATTTCTTTTTCACTTTCATCATTAACATTAAAAGTTTTATTTTTAGATTTCATTTTAATATATTTTAAATCTTTTTCTTTTTTATCAAAACTATTTTCATTATCACTTTGATTTTCAATAGTTTTATTTTTTCCTTCTTCTAAAGTTTTATCAAAACTTATACTTGTATTAAAAAATTTTTTACTTTTTTTATTTTCATTTTTTTTACTTTGAACTAAAAAAATATTAATTCTATTTTGCATTAATTTTTTTTCTCCATTATTTTTTTCTTGAGAAATTCTTTTATTTTTTTCATTTCTACCAGAATAAACAGAAGAAGAATATTTTTTTCTTTTATTATAATTTGAAGAATTTTTTTTGTGATTTTCTTCAGTTTTAATATTAGAATTCCATTTTGGAATTAAATTCCCTTTATTTTTCATACCATTTTTTTTTTCATTTTCATTTTTGTGATTAGGTAAAAATTTAAATTTATATAATTTATTTGGTTCTGTTGATATTTTATTTTCAATTGATAAATTTCTTTTAGGTAAATTTAAATTATTTTCTTCATTTATTAATATTTTATTTTCTTTATTTTTTTCATTATTTAAAAAAGGTAATTTATTCATTATTTTTCCTATATCTTCTAAATTATGTAATGAAGTTGAATGCTTATGTTTTTTTTTATTTGAATAATCTATTATTTTTTTCTTAGTTACTAGTCTTTTATCACTGTTTGGAAATTTTGTTATATTTTTATTTTGATTTATAGTTCTTAGAAAATTTGGAATTTTATTAAACAATGATTTTGCACTTAATTTTTTTTCTGTTTCTATATTTTCTTCATCTAATTTTTCTTCTTTTTTTATATTATTTATTTCTTCTGAATTAATATTTTGATATGATTTATTTCCTTTTATTTCTAAACTTATGTTATTATTTTCTTCGAAATTTTTTTCTATATTTTTTTCATTGGTTTTTTCTTTTTCTAAATCTAATGTATTTATTATATTTATTTTTTCAGAACTTTCTTCTTTTAATTCATTCATTTTTTCTTTCTTTTCTTTTATTTCATCAATTTTATTCATATTATTTTCTATTATTTCATCAATTTTATTTAAACTATTTTCAATCAATTTATTAATTTTATTAAAATTTGTTTCTTTTTCATCAATAATATTATCTTCATTAATATTTAAATTAATTTTTTCAACATCTTCTAATTTTTTTAAATTAATATTTTCATTTTTACTTTCAATATCATTTTCATAATTTTTTTCATAATTTACATTTCCAAAACTTTCATCTTTAATAATAATATCATTTTTAATATTATCATCAATAAATTTATTTTCCTTATTATTTTCATTATTAAAATCTTCTTTAAAACTTTCATTATTATTGATTTCTTTAAAATCTATTTTTTTATCATTATTATTATTATTATTTAAATCACATCTTTCTTTAACAGCTTCTTCAATATCATTTCCATATTTACTTAAATCATTATCATTATTATTAATATAATCTTCAAATAATTTAGATTTTAAATCAGCAACGCTTTCAATTCCTTTTCTTATTTTTTTCTTAAGCATTAAATAATAAGTAGTAGTAATATGATTATGTTTATTACCTAAAATATTTTTTCTAACTTCTATTTTGTCATAATCATATTCACTCATTTTATTAATTAAATCTTCATCAATAGGAATAACAATTTTATTAATTAATAAACCTTCAGAAAAATTAATTTTTAAATCAACTAAATGAAACCAAGGATGATTTTTAATTTGATTAACATGGAATCTTTTTTTAGGATCAACACATAAAATATGATTAATTAAATCTTTAGCCTGTTCAGAAATAAAATTAGGAATATTAAATTTACCTTGAGTGATATTTTCAAATAAAATCTTATTATTCTTATTTTCAAAAGGTAAAAAACCACATAACATTGCAAATAAAACAATACCAGAACTCCAAATATCAGTTAAATAACCATTATATTTATTTCCATTTAACATTTCTGGAGCTGCATATGAAGGACTTCCACAAGGAGTATTTAATAATTCATTATGATTATATAAGTTACTTAAACCAAAATCTACTATTTTTATATTTTTATTATTATCTAATAATAAATTTTCTGGCTTTAAATCTCTATGTGCTATTTTTAATTTATGTAAATAATTTATTCCACTTATTATTTCCTGATAAAATTTACATGCTTCTATTTCACTTAAACGCTTTTTTAATATTATATAATCAAATAATTCTTTTCCTGGAATATATTCCATTATTAAGTATATTGAATTTGATGTTTGTATTATTGAATATAAATGAACTATATTATTATGATGAAGAACTTTTAAAATTTTTATTTCTCTTTCTAAACGAGTTTTATCTGAATGTTCTAATATTTTCTTTTTATCTAATATTTTCACTGCTACTTTTTCTCCTGTTAATATATGTGTGGCTTTTCTTACTATTCCAAATGTCCCTTCTCCTATTTTTTTACCTAATATAAATTGACCTATGTTTTTACCTTCTGATAAATTCTGCTTTGATTTATTTTTTATTTCCTTTTTCTCTGAAAAAGAATGTAATTGTTGAGAAAAAAAATCAGAAGGAATTGATTTTTCTTTTTCTATTTCTGTCATTTTTTTTTATTTTTTAATTTTTTTTGTTTTTTTAAGTTTAATTTAAATAAAGAAAACAATAATTGTTTTTTATTTAAATAAAGATAACTATTTAAAATGATTAAACATAAATTAATGTTTCTAATATTTTAAAAAATATTTATAATTACAATTAAAAAATTTTAATTTTTTTAATCTACTCAAATATTGTATATTGAATTATTCTAAATAAAATTTCATTATTATTATACATGATAAGTAAATGAATAAAATTTTATGTTTAAAAATTTTATATTTTAATTTAACTCAATTCATATAATATAATGAAAAACAGAAAAATTAATCTTAATAAAATTAAAAAAAATGACATTTGAAAAATAAAAAAATTACCAAATTACTTAATTGTTTTCATCTTTTTAAGTTTTAATTTATCTCTTCTTTCTTTTCTTTTTCTTTCTCCGATAGTGTTTAAGAACCAAATGAATAAATGTTTCCCTTTAATAAAAAATAATTCTCCCATAAAAGCAGCTTTAATATATACATTATCAGTAAATAATACTTTCATCATAATAATAATAATATCAAAAAATTTAGGTTTTTTATTTTTTTCTTTAATATAAAATTTCCAATGTTTAAAATAATGATTTACTTGATTTAAATTTAAAACTCTTTTCATTTTCATAATTTTATTTTCTTTTAAAACTTCTTCAGCTTTAATTTCATCTTTAGAAATATTTTTTTTAGGATTAACAGCATTATTTTTTTTGTTTAAAATTCTTTTTTCTGAAGGTTGTTCTAAATTATATTGATAAATATTTCCTGTAATTTCATCATAAACTTTTTTAATAAATCTAACTGGTTTATATTTTTTTGTTGCATTCATTGAAGCATTTCTAACATCTTTTCTATCAATATAATTTAATTTTCTATTTTTCATTCTTTCTTTTCTTAATAAATATTTCATCATTTGATTTCTAACTTTTGTTATTGAATGAGGAAATTTATATTTTATTTTTCTTTGAATTGGAATATAATCTAATTTAAATTCTTTTTTATTTTTCTTTTCTTGAATTGAAATATTATGAATTCTATTACTTGGTCTAAAACTTATATCAACAAAAGATTCTGTTAAAATTCTTTTATCATAAAATGCATTTTCTATTTCAAAAACTATTTCATTATTTAATTTTAAATTATTCATTTTTTCCATATTTTTTTTTTCTATATATTGAAAAATTAAACTTCTAAAATAAAATTTATGAAAAAATTTACGTATTATTCCTAATTCTATTTTATTTATTATTTTTTTCAATCTTTTCTTTTGTTTATCTTTTAAAGAAATATACTTTAATTTTTCAAAGAAAAAATCACAATAAAACTTATAAAAATAATGTTTAATATAATTTTTAATAGCAAAAGGAAATTTAACCCATAAATAGTGATTTTTTTTATCTCCATCAATATAAAAGTCATTAACTAAATTTTGAACCATAAATTTTTTTTTAATAGCATCAATAATAAAATCTCCATCTTCAGGATAATCCATAATAATATCTTTAAAAGAACAAATTCTTTCAGAAGGAATAAATAAATTATTTACTTTTCTTCTTAAATAAAGAAAACCAAAACTTTTTTCTGCTTTTTTTTTAGTTTTTAATTTTTCTTCTGCTGATTCATATAATCTTTTATATTTTAATAATTCATTTTTATCTATATTTCTGGATTTTTTTCCTCTATAATAAAATGATTCTTCGTTAATTATATTTATATTTGAAAATGTTTTTTGAACTGTATCATTTAAATTTTTTTCTATATCATAATTTTCTTTTAATGATATTACATCAACACTTTCATAAGTCGGTAAAAAATAAGAACTTATATAATCTAAAGATGTTATTGAATTATTTCTTCTTTGTTTTATTATTGGTTTATAATAATTTAAATTTCTTTTTAATTCTTTTATTTCATTCTCATAACTTTTTTTACTTAATTTTTCTAAAAAAATTTTTTTTTCTTTTTTATAAATATTTAAAATAGCTTTTGTTAATTTAACTATTTTATCTTTTTGAGAAGAGTATAATTGTTCTTTTTTAATATTATGATAAAATCTTCTAAATAAAGTTTCCATTTTTCCTATTTTTTCTATATCTTTACTTGGTTCATATAAAATAACACTATTTCTTTTATTTTTCTTTTTATTTAAATGAGATTCTTCAATTTCTAAATTTACTGGTATTTTATCTTTTATTTTTTTTTCAGTTACATGATCAGTTGAATTACTTTTACTTTTTTTTCTATTATATTTATTATCATTTAAATTTCTATCATTATTATTTTTCTTTAAATTTTCAATATGATAATTTTCTCTTTTATTTTTATTTTTTTCTATCATTAAATTTTCTTTGTTTTTTAAATCAAAATTTTCTTCTAAATTTAAATTTTTTGTTAAACTTCTTTTGTGATGATTTTGATTTGGAGGTTTTAAATCAGTAAAATTAATATATCTTTGACTACTTGCTTTATTTGGTTCAATTATTATTGGTTTTTCTTTTGAAATATCTGTTAATTTATTATATACAGAACCTTCCAAATTATTATTTCTAGTTTTATTATTTTTTTTATTATCTTTCTCATTTTCTTTTTTCTTTGTTTCTTTTTTTCTTGAAGGTTGAGTTTGAAATATTTTATATAAATTATCTTTTTTATTATTATCTGTTTCTATTGAATTTAATGAAGAAAAATAATTATATTTATTTCCTTTTGGTTTATCATCATTTTTTGTTGAATTTGGATTTTTTATATTTATTTTTTGAGAAGATTCTTTAAAAGAATGTTCAATTGTTTTATTTCGTTTATCCTTATGCTCATTCATTTTATTTTAATGATTTAATAATAAATATTAATATTTTTTTTAATATCCTAAATTCTAAAAATCATCAAATTTTAAAAATTAATTAATAATATTTATTTAATATTATTATCTAATGTATTTTCATAATCTAAAAGGTTTTATTGTAAATTCTTTCAAATTGATTATTTTTATTAGTATATTAAAAATAAAACTGACTTTAAATTACTTTTGAATTTATCATCATCTTTGTTATCTTTTAATACAAAGAAAGAATCAGTAAAATAATATTTTTCTTTATCTTCTAAATAATACCATTTATGTTTATATAAAGTATCTCCAATTTTATATTCATCTTTTTTAATCATTCCACTTATAATTCAATTCTAACACCAGTTCAATTACAAAATTCTTTATATAATATACTTAAAGTTTCATAATTTGAAACAGTTCCTAGTTCTAAAATATCATCTGGTGTTGAACAAATTTTTTATCTCTTTGATTTAAATTATATATAAGATAAAAATCTTATTGCAATAAAGAAATTATATTTTTTCTATATTTTTATATGATTTTGATATTTATATTAATTTCTATTTTTTTCAAATAAAATTTTCAGATTCAATAAATATTTTTCCTTCATAATCAATAAATAAAAAGTATTAGATTTAAAAAAATATATTAAAAAATTAAAATAAATATGAATCATACTAATAATAAAGAGTTAAAAAAAAGAAAGATAATTCAAGAAAATGAAGTATAAATAGCAATTAAATAATCACCACAATTTTCTTAAGACATACAATATTCCAATGAAAAATAAAATTTAAAATATATTAAATTGACAAAAAGTTCAAAAAGTTCTTTAATAAATAAAATATATATAGTAAAATATAAGAAAGAATGAAAAAGGATTAGTTCATGTTAAATTTGAAAGAAATATTCAGATTTTTAAATACTTGCTTCTGTATTTTCAATTCTTTTTTTTCTTTTGAAGATTTAGTTAAAATTTTTAGGGAATTAAAAAAATGAAGGACTGTTATTTGAAGTGAAAATTCAGATAATTTTCTATATCTTCAAGATTAAAGCATTCAAATCTACATAATTAAAATTTTTTTGATTGTTTATTTCAAAATTTTCAAGTAATGATTATTCATTTAGATTTTATAATTATTAATTATGGTTAATATATCATTATTCAGAGAATATTTAATTTCATTAAATTTTGTTTGTAATATTCGCCTGAAAAAAAAAATTTTAAATTTTTTATATTAAATCTTATATTTTTTATTTTATTTATATATTTTATATTCTAAATCTTTATCTTTATTATCATTGTTTATTGTTATTATTATTTGATTTATTTTTTCTATGATAATCTTTATTATATATATTTTCATCTTGTAATTTTTCTAATAATTTTGATATATTTTCTTTTCTATTTTGATTATTACTTTTTTTAGTGATATTAATATTTTGTTTTTGTCTCTTTTCTACATTTTTTAAAGAATTTTTAACTTCATTTAAATTACCTTTCATCATATTTTCCAATTTTTCAATTGAAGGTTTTAATATAGTTTCAGATATTTTTTTACCAAGTCTATTACTAAAATTAGCAAATTTTTCTTCTAACTGAAAATCTAATTTTCTTTCAAATTCACTTACTTTACTAGCATCAATATTAGAAAGTCTATTATTATTATTAGAATTTATACCACTAATATTAATAAAATTATTAATATTATTATTTTCTTCAGTTGGAATTTGATTTAAATTATTTTCATTATAATTACTATTATTATTATTATTATTATTTTCATTATTATTATTAACTAAATTATTACTAATATAAGAATCATTTTCTTTATAATAAGATTCAGTATTATTATAATTATTATTATTACTATTTAAATTAGAAATTCTCCCTAAATTATTTATTGCATTTACAATTTTTGAATCAATCATATGTTTACATTCTTCTAATATATAAGCATAAATTGATTGATTTTGTGCATTTTGAGCATCTATAAAATTAGATAAATTTTCTGCTAATTTATTTACTTTATCTTTTATTTCATATAATTCATTTTCAATATTTGATATTTTATTATCATAATTCTTAAATTTCTCTTCTGTATATTTTTGATATGATATAAAATCATTTTGTAAAGTATATATTATATTATTATTATAATTTTCAATATTTTCATTTTGAATATATTCATTTATTGGATCTTCATTTGTTTTGTATATTTCTTTTTGAGTATCAGTTCCTTGGAAATTATTTGTACTTGTTAAAATAATATTATTATTTTTTAAATTCGTAGATTGGCTTTTAATTGGATTAAATATTTTTGAAGTAGTATTACTTTTTTTAACAGAATTAAAAACAGAAGATTTTTCTTTTTCTTCTTCTTCTTCTAAAATTTTAGAAGAAACATTTAAATCATTATTATATAAAATTCTATCTTTATTAATAGATTTTCTTTCAGATAATTCACTATCACTAATTATCATATTATTTTCTGAAGTTAAATTATTATTTAAATTAATAGTATTTAAATTAATAGTTGGATTAGAATTTAAATTATTCATAGAAATTAAACCTAAATCTTTGCTTTTTAAATCTAATAAATCTTCAGTTAAATCTTTACTAAAAGTATTTAAATTGTCTTTTAATTGATTATTTAATTTATCTTTTCCAATAGTACTAAAATTACTTCTTGGTAAATTTCTTTCTCTACTTTCTCTTAAATAAATAATAGAACTAGAATCACTTAAACCATTATTATTATTATTACCTAAATTAACATTATCTTCACTAATATTATTAGCATTAATAAAATTCATATCAATATTTTCATATAAATAAACATTATTAATGTAAGTTCTATCTCCTTTAAAAGTTTCTTTAATAATAAGTTTTAAAGTAATTTTTTGTATCTTTTCATTTATTAAAAAATCATTATCATCATCTAATTGAAATAATTGAGTTCCAGGTTTCAAACATAATTCAAAATTACCTAAAGAATTAAAATTATTTTCATTATTTTTTGAAATTTGAATTTCTATTAATTTTGGATTTGTTGGATAAGCATGCCAACAATATATTGCTACTGCAGATAATTTTTTTGGATATTCTTTTAATATTCCTCTTTTTAAATTTATTGTTATTTCTTGTGGCATTCCTTCTCCACTTAACCACATTGAATTTGTCTCGTTGTTTAATATGTTTTTAATTGGACATCCATCCATCTCGCTTGATGCTTTTATTAAGTCTTTCATACTTTGAGATGTTTCTAAATTTAAATTTTCTGGGCTTAAAAAATTTTTCATTTTTTTTATTTAAAATTTTTTTAGAGTTTTTAACGAGGTTTTTTTATTTTATTTTTTTTTATATTTTTTATTTTATTAATATGAGATTTTGAAATAGTTATTTTATTATAAAAACAAAAGAGAAAGTTAAAAGTATTCAAATTCACCAATTTTTAATTAAAATATATTATAAAAATTGTTAATGCTTTTATTATAACAATTTATTTTTAAGATTCTTTAAAAAACGTTTTAAATTTTTTAATATAATATAATTCATAAAAATTTTGATTCTTAAAATCAAATTTTTAAAATGTTTTTTTATAGAGAAAATTGCATTAATATAAATGGACAAATTTATATTAAAGATTTATCTATTATTAATAATTTAAATACAAATGCTATTGTTGATAATTCTCTTTATTCTTTTATGTTTCATTTATCTAATGCAAAAATAATTAATTCTTTTTTTGGTGATAAATTAGATATTGAATTAAATTATAGTTTAAATTATTTAATAAGTTTTGTTCCTAATTATGATAACTTAAGAACATTAAATGAACAGTTTTTTATTTTTAAACAAAGGAAATAAAAAATTATTTAATATTGAAAATCAAATTTTAAATTAATTGAAAATTAAAAATCTCAAGAAACAAATATTTCATAAATTAAATTATATTTTATAAAATATCTTTGTTTAATTTTTTAAGAATAAATAAAGTATTTCAATAATATAAATTATAGTGTTTGTATTTATTTATATATAAATCGAATTATAATATTTATACTTTCATTCACATAAGCAAATTTTTAAATATTTTTTTAATCGAATAAGATAATTTTTCTATTAATAAAAATATATTAATATTATGGAAGAAAGTCACAATACTCATATTATAACTTATAGTTCTATAAGTAATCATTCATATAAATTTGATAAAGATGGGAATATTGTTGTTGATAATATTGAAGATTTAATTTATGATAAAAGAATAGATGGTGATTATTTTGATAAGAAAAAAAAAAATAAAGAAAAATTTATTTTACATTTTCAAATGATTAATCCACAATCTAAACTAAATGACAATAATGAAATTTATAATTTGAAAAATATTAATAAAATAAAACAGAAAAATGTTAAAAATAAATTTTTTGAAAATGAAATAAAAAACAGCGAAGAAAAAGATGAAGAAATAAAAAATGAAAAAAAAGAAAAAAAAAAAGAACAAAAAGATGAAGAAATAAAAAATGAAGAAAAAGAAGAAAAAAAGGAACAAAAAGATGAAGAAATAAAAAATGAAGAAGAAAAAGAAGAAATAAAATTAAAAGAAAAAGTTGAAGAAAAAGAAGAAGAAAAAGAAAAAGAAGAAGAAAAAAAAGAAGAAGAAGAAAAAAAAGAAGAAGAAGAAAAAGTAAAAGAAAAAGAAGAAGAAAAAAAAGAAGAAGAAAAGGAAGAAAAAATTAAAGAAAAAAAGGAAGAAGAAAAGGAAGAAGAAAAAAAAGATGAAGAAAAAGAAGAAAAAAAAGAAGAAGAAAAAG
>JAEEGI010020160.1_pt1 | contig 13379 bp, 11 predicted proteins | sample 8958751 | NCBI WGS metagenome assembly JAEEGI01 (sample SAMN16246545, study PRJNA631951) | gut metagenome | biome: gut microbiome; feature: rumen; material: KS-attached | host: Bos | place: Iran: Karaj | collected 2018-10
CCGGGATCTGTTTACACGGTTTCAGCTGCGGATACGACACTCTTTTGCAACTGTCGTCCTGGAGCCGAAGGCGATAGGATCCAGTGCGTTCGTGCTGTCTAACCTTGCATGTCATTCCCCGCGCAGTTTCTTGGCGGCGGCGACGAGGTTTTTGAGGCTTGCTGTCGTTTCCGTTTCGCCACGCGTCTTGAGGCCGCAATCGGGGTTCACCCATACGTTTTGCTGCGGAACCTTTGCGATGATTTTGTGCAGGGCATCAACGATTTCCTGTTCGGACGGCACACGCGGGGAGTGAATGTCATACACGCCCGGACCCACTTGCGTTTCGAACTTCGCTTCGTTCAACGCGTCGAGCAACTTGAGGTCAGAGCGGCTCGCTTCGAACGTAATCACGTCGGCATCCATGTTGTCGATATCGCGAACAATGTCATTGAAAATGACCCTTAGTAAGTATTTTACTTTTTGATGGTTGTACAAGGGTTGAAAAAAAAAGAGGAATGATTGAGATAATCTGGTTACGAACTTCAGAAAAGTAAGAGTTTTTTATCAATTCGCGCACTTTTTTCCTTTTTTTGTGTACATTTTGTAAAGAAAACGGGAGTTTGTTTTTTGATGCTCGACAATAAGATTTTTAAAACCTTTGCATTTCATGATTTTTTAAAGAGCCAGGAATTCACGCTGGAAAAAGTGAATCGTTATATAGAACCATACAAGGCTGCTTATGGATTGTTGGTGACTATTCTTGGGCTGTCTCAGTGTGCTGGTTATCCCTCAGAAATTTGTAGGTCAGGCGATGTAAGGGAATTGAGGAGCCTTGCGAAAAAGATTAGAAAACATCTTTTTTGGGGATGCAAGGTTGAATTGCGTTATTTGTTGATGAAACAGCTGGCATATGATTGTTCTTTGTATAACTATAAGCTTTCCAAAGAAAAGAAACAGCTGATTTTAAAGGATCTGTTTTTAATGAAGGCCTCTCGTATTACGGAAAACTCTTACGAAGAGTTGCTTGCTGCAGTTGATGCCTGGGGGACAGATGAGGAATGTGCAACGCAATGGATTTCTTTCTTAAGTAATGAAAAACGCTATTGCCGATATAAAACATTCAATATTGCAGTTTGCGCTACAATGAGTGCTGGAAAGTCTACTTTCGTCAATGCGTTGCTTGGTAGTGATGTACTTCCGGCAAGAAACGAAGCGACTACAGCTAAAATAACTACAGTATATGACAAGGATGGATTGGATAAGGTTTATGGCTTTTGCGAAAGTGGAAAAAAGATTGTTGCTAAAAGTGATAACGTTGATTTGACGGTGCTTAACGAATGGAATAATTCTTCTGATATAGACCATGTTTATTTGCAATCTGATTTTGATCGAATTGCAAACAGGAATGTGGTTGTTACGATTCATGATACGCCAGGGACAAATAATAGCGCAAATGATTCTCATCATGACGTAACTGTCGAATTTCTCAAGACGCAGAAGATGGATGCGGTTATTTACGTATCGAATGCGGAACAACTGGCAACCTGTGATGAATTTGGCTTGTTGTCAGAACTTTACGGATTGACTAAGAAAAATAAAGTTCCTGTTATTTTTGTATTAAACAAAATTGATTCTTTGGATTTTGAAAAAGAAAGCTTGGAAAACCTCATCAAGACTTATTCTCAGATTATAAGGAAGGTGGGGTTTGGTGCAAATGCAAAGATTATACCGGTTTCTGCCAAGCGAGCTCGCTTTATTAAAATGCTTTATAAAGGAAAAGCGTTGACTAAGAAGGAAATGCGTGAATGCAAAGCTATGATGTTAGATTTGCTTCCAGATGAGGATGTTCAGGTACTTTGGAATGAATCTGGTGACTTGACTATTAAGCAGGCACTTTTGAAAAAGGCTTATCCTTTGACAGGATTTACACAAATAGAAGAATGCATTGAAAACATTGCATGTAAATAGTTTTTAAAAGAGGTTAAAAACATGACAACATTGGAAATTTCCTACAACCATTATACATACGAAATCAAATTTAAAGATGACAGGCCGGAATCAGATGAATGGATTGCCGAGAGAAATGGTAAGAAATCTCTAGAAGAATGGTGTCTTGATGCGTTGTTGTACTTTGAACAGAAGTATCGTGATGACCTGAAAATTGTATTTACGGGTATTTGTCAAGATTGTGATTTCTTTGAAGATACGTTGAAACAGAATAAATCCAAGTTGAATTTGAATATTGCCGTTGAATTTATAAGAAAAGAAATTGCCCAAACGGACAGCATTAAGAAGATGAAGTCTTTGTATGCTCGGATGAAGGAGGCTAGTTGCCCGTTCAAAGAACTTCGAGAGAATAAGGACATCGAAAAATACTTCAATAAAGCTTTAAACAATGAATTTGAGATCGCTGTTGTGGCAACCATGTCGGCGGGCAAATCAACCTTGATTAATGCCATGTTGGGTACGGAACTTCTTCCGGCTCGTAATGAGGCGACTACGGCAACATTGGCTAGAATCCATGACGTCGATGATGCCGATCATTTTGTGGGTGAAGCTATTGATAAAGACGGTGAATGTATAAAGAGTTATGATCCATTGACTGTTGCCGAAATGGAAAAAATGAACGATGATTCAATTTCGGAAATTGAAATTACGGGTAATATTGTTGGAATAACTTCTAAGAATTTGAAGTTAGTCTTGACTGATACTCCGGGGACAAATAATAGCCAAAATGAGAATCACAAGGCTCATACCTATAATTTGATAAAAGAATCCAAATACAAGCCGATGGTATTGTATGTGCTGAATGCAACTCAGTTAAGAACAAACGACGATAATACTTTGTTGTCTGATATTTCTGATGCAATGAAAGAGGGTGGGCGTCAAGCTAGCGAACGTTTTATTTTTGTGATGAATAAAGCGGATGAATTTGATCCTGAGAAGGGCGAATCTGTAGAAAAGTCAATTGATGATGTTCGAGTGTATTTAAAGAAACATGGAATCGATAACCCTCGTATTTATCCTTGTTCTGCGCTTTTGGCGAAAAATGTTCGAAAGTATCGTCAACATACATTAACTGCTAAAGAAGAAAGGTATTTTCCGAATGATGTAGATGACAGTATTGAAACTGAAGAAAAGCACTTCTCTGAAATGGCTCCTGTCTCAAGTACGGTTAAAAAATTGATTCAGGGAAAACTTGAGGATGCCCGTCAGAGGATGGATAAACCAGAACAGGCTCTCATTTATTCGGGTATTCCTTCTGTGGAAGCGAGCATTTCAGAATACTTGGATAAATATGCTGTTCCGATGAAAGTTCGTGAAGCTGTAATTTCATTCAGTGAAATATTAAAAAATTTGAAATTGGAAGCTGCAGAAAATTCAACTTTAGCGAAAAATCAGGAAAAGCTTAAGGAGAGAAAGTCAGCTCTTGAAAGAGTCAGCAAGATTTTGGAAAATGGACAAAAAGGGGCCGCGCTTAAGAATAAAATTGATCAATTGTCTTCAAAGCGTGGTATAGAAAAAGAAACGATAAATTTAGATGCCAAAATTGTTGATTTTGTTGAAAAAATGAAAAAAGACTTAGTGGGGGTGGTTCCTAAGAAAGAAGGACACGCTAAGCTCAAAAAACTTGTTGCAAATCTCAAGGATTTTGAAACAAAGTTCAATGAGGATGTTAAAGCTATAGTTAAAACTTGTATTTCTGATCAATCTACAGCGTACATTGCAGAATACAACAATTATGTTTCAGAATTGATTGGTGAAGCGTTCCAGCATGATGTGGAGGCCGGTGCTGTTTTAGGAAGTTTGGCTACAATGCAGTTTGATCCTACGGATGTTTTTGATTATGAGGAAGAACGTGAAGAAGTGATTGGTACGCATCAGGAAAAGAGAACAAAGCTGGAAACCCGAAAAAGGACAAAAACCGCAACTCGAAATAAATCTGGTATTTTGGCTTCGGCCGGTCGCTTTTTTGGAGGTATTTTTGGTACGGACTGGGGGACTGAAACCTATACTTATGAAGAAAGCTATCCAGTGGAAGTCGAGTACACCGTAGAAGTCAAAGATAAGGGGTTGGTAAGTTATATTGATTTAGGTCGAATGGTAAAGGAAAAATTCGCACCCATGTTGGAACAATTTAATGTGGATGCTAAAAAACTTGCTTTTGATGCAGCTGTCAAGGAAGAATATGCTCTTAAAAAACAGTTTAAGGCTTCTTTTGATGTTCTTGACCGTAAAATCAAGGCCAAGATTTCTGAACAAAAGTCTATTCTTGAAGACAAGAAAAAAATTGAGGCTATGGTAGAAACGAGCAAGAATAAATTGGCATGGCTAGAAAAATTTAACAGAGAAATGGATGAAGTCCTTAATGGATAAGGGAGGAACGCTATGATTTCTGCGGCATTAAAAGATTTTGTGAGAAATAATGATCTTATTGCTATAAGAGGAGTCTTGCAGTCTAAGATTCTCATGGATCATGATATGGAATTTGGAGATTTTGACGAAAATCTCAAATTCTGCTTGCAAAATGGGATTTCTGAAGACGAACTATTTGTGAAGTTGGATGATTCAAATCCTATTTCTGATGAGGTTTCTCAAGAAAACTTTAAGGCAATGTATAGCTATTTGGGTGTTAATTTTTCCAAAGAGCGTGTCGAATGCTTGAAAAAAATAACCAAAGCTTTATGGCCCGAAGAGCAGAAGGTTGTTGCGCCTAAAGCTGAAACGGCTGCTGTTGGTGGTAATAGTTTTGATGGCGATGAACGCATTGTGGCTAAGTCTGAAAAGGAAATTATCCAAACAAGGCAAGAGGTGAGCTCACGACCTGATTCCAATTCTGATCAAAAGCCAGATATTCATTTGCATGACGGTGAAACACTGGATTCATATTCTGTACGTGAAATACCGGTGGAACGGAAAGAAATACCAAGTGCCCCCCCAAAAAATTCAAATACGCAGCAAAGAAATACTAGGAATTATGAAAGAAAGCCAGGCTATGGTGTTTACAATGAAAAAAGATCTGCTGCGCCTGGTGCTGCAATGACTAGTGAAACTAAGGCTCTGATTGCTGTTGGAGCTATAGTTCTTTTGGCCGCAACTGTATATATAGTTTCTAAGTAAGGGTGCTTATGGAATACGCTGTTGAGAATATTGGAAATAAGTTTGCGTTTGTGGATGCTTTAGTTTCCAAAAGCTACTTGACTAATTTGTCATCTTTTCCCATAAAAAAAATAAAGGCAGATTCTTCTTATAGAGTGAACGACTGTGTTTGCCTTTGGAACATTTCACAAATTGTCCTGAATAAAAATGAAGATATGAGGGACAAGCTTGTTTCTGTATTTAATGCAGTGGGTTCTTCTGGCGCATCTTTATTATTCTTAATAAAAGGGAGTAAAGAAGGAACGACCATAAGAGTAGGCATTCGAAATGATTCGAATAACTTTAATGAAATGGTTACATCTCAGAATATCCTAGAAAAGAGTTTGTCTGGAAATTTTCCCGGAATCAAGTATTCGTTTTTGAAGAAGGGAGTTCTTGAATCTGAAATTTCTGAAAGTTTTTCTATAGGTGGTGTTGAAAAAACCGTTACTGCTGTAACAGACATTGCTGGGGTCCGTTCCGAAAATTCGAAGAACAATAAAACCTTCATGCAGGGCTTGGAGAAAGTTATTGATTCAATGCAGGGACAAGAATATTCAGCGCTTTTAATTGCGGATCCAATTTCTAATGATGATTTGGTTATCAGTCGTCATGCTTTGGAAAATATCTATTCTAGTCTTGTTCCGTTTTCGGGATCCATGCAGACTGTATCAAGGAGTGAAACAGAGTCTGCCAACCATAGCATTAGCGAATCTGCTTCTGAAAGTATTGGTTATGGCATTTCAGACATGATTAGCCATACAACGGGAAAGTCTTATACAAAGACAGAGGGAACTTCAACTTCTAAAACTAAAGGAACGTTCTCATCGAATACAATCGGAACTTCGTCATCAATTAATATTGGAAGTTCAAAATCCTCAGGTTGGTCTGTTACTCCTTTTGGTTGTGGAATAAATGGATCCAATTCATTTTCTGTTGGTTATAATCGAGGTAAGTCTGAGTCGCATACTGAAGGGGTCAACGAATCTACGACCTTTTCAAAAAGTGAATCTGTTTCGAAGGGTAACAGTGAATCCGATACAGAGGGCCGTACGTTTTCTCATAATCGCAATTCTACCTCGACTCATGGAAATACGGAAAGTCATGGATCATCGACATCTCTTGGGGAAAGCGTTCAGTTTAAGTTAGAAAATCATTCCGTTACGAATTTGATGAAAAAAATCGATAAGATTTTGGAACGGTATGATAAGTGCGCCGATGTTGGTATGTGGAATTGCGCCATGTATTGTGTGGCGGATAAGTCGACATCCCGCAGCTTTGCTAGCATTTATCGTTCTACGGTTCGAGGCAAGGATTCTTCTCTTGAAAATGGAGCGTTGATTGTTTGGGATAAGAGTAAAAATGAGGATATTTTTGGATATCTAAGAAGAATGGAACATCCGCGATTCCTCTTTGAAAATAATATTGAGATTACTGCAGGCTCTCTTGTTAGCAGTGCGGAATTGTCTATTCATGCAAGCTTCCCTCGCCATTCTGTTGCTGGAATACCTGTAGTTGAATGTGCCGAATTTGGCCGCACGATTTCTTCTTTTGATAATGCATCTGGTTCGCAGAGATTTGTTTCTTTGGGCAAGATTTACAATATGCATCAAGAAGAATTGTTGCCTGTGAATTTGAATCAGGATAGCTTGAGTTCACATGTCTTTGTGACTGGTTCTACAGGTAGTGGAAAATCGAATACCGTTTATAAGCTTCTTGATGGTCTGAGAAGAAACAAAGTAAAGTTCTTAGTTGTGGAACCTGCAAAAGGAGAATACAAACACGTATTAGGTTCTGTCGCTACGGTTTATGGAACAAATCCGTCTCTGTCCGTTTTGTTAAAGATAAACCCATTCTCCTTCCCAAAAGGAATTCATATTTCGGAACATCTAGACCGACTGATTGAAATTTTCAATGCTTGTTGGCCTATGTATGCCGCCATGCCTGCAGTTTTGAAAGATGCTGTTATTAAATCTTATGAAGATGTTGGCTGGGATTTGTTGACTTCTAAAAATAGGATTAATGAACATTTTTATCCGAACTTCTCTGATGTTGTGAGAAATATTCGGTCCATTATTGAGTCTTCTGAATATGATGCTGAGAATAAGGGGGCTTATAAGGGATCGCTTGTTACTCGTTTAAAAAGCTTGACGAATGGAATTAATGGATTGATTTTTACTTCTGACAAGGAAATCCCAGAAGCAAAACTTTTTGATGAAAATGTCATTGTTGATTTGAGCCGAGTTGGTTCCTGTGAAACGAAGTCGCTTATCATGGGTTTGCTCGTGATGAAGCTGCAGGAATATCGCATGTCTGTTGGTGGAATGAATCTTTCGCTAAAGCATGTAACGGTTCTTGAAGAAGCTCATAATTTGTTAAAGCGAACGTCTACGGAACAGTCGTCGGAAACAGCAAATTTGTTGGGCAAATCTGTGGAAATGCTTGCAAATTCTATTGCTGAGATGCGCACTTACGGCGAAGGGTTTATTATTGCAGATCAGTCTCCCTGCCAGTTGGATATGTCGGTTATTCGTAATACGAATACGAAGATTATCATGCGTTTGCCGGACAAAAATGATCGCGATCTTGCTGGAAAATCTGCAAATTTGAATGAAGACCAAATTGTAGAACTTGCAAAATTGCCTTGTGGCGTTGCCGCTGTGTATCAGAATAATTGGGTAGAGCCGGTTCTTTGCAAAGTGGAAAAATATTCAGGAGATTTACGGTATGAAAATGAGCCGGAAAAATTAGAAGATCATCTTGGCGATATGCAGCCTAGAATGAATCTTGTGGAAAAAATCTGTTCTTCGGAATCTATTAGTAAAGATGAGATTGCTCAGATGATAGAAAATATGTCGCTACCCGCCTCTGTGCAAGTGACCTTATTTGATTATTCCGAAATGAGTCATGATGTTCCCAAGTATAGAATGTTGGGACCTGTTGTAAAAGCTTTACTTCCTCAGGTGTATAGCGCTTTTGTTCGTGCTTATTCACAAAGCATGATTCCTTCTGAATGGAGCGACGCTGTCGATTATGCTATCATTACGCTTGATGGAAATATTGATGTTTCTATCATGCGAGATATTAGGCAGATTATAGTTTCGGAATATCTACTTAATGAATTTCCTAACGAAAAACGCTATAATGAATGGCGTGATAGTGGGGTCATATGATTGAATCTTTAGCGCATGTCGCATCTGAAATAGCAAAGACGAAAACAGAGGTTTCAGAAGCGTCCCATTTCGATTCTAGGGCTGAATTGTCAAAAGGCGATGTTGCGCGTAATAATCCCGATACGAGAGCTCTTGTCAGGGGAAAGTATCCTGAAGATGCCACTTATGAAATTAAGGATGGGCAAAAGCATTACTACGACGTAAATCAACGGTTGTATCGCGTAGATAAGAACCTTGTTCCAAATAATTCTTATGAATTGAATGGATACAAGTATAAGACTGATGATCAAGGGCGAATTTCGTCTGTAACGGGTAAGCTGCATCTTAAGGAGCGTCAAGGGCGCCTGCCTATTGAAGATTCTTTAAATGATATCGGCAAAGGCGATGAACATGCTATGCGTGATGCAATGGGTCGTCCTATGGATGATAAGGGTCACCTAATTGGAGATCAATTTGGTGGAGCACCACGTATGGAAAATTTGATTCCCCAAGATGCGAAAATTAATCAAGGGATATATAAATCTTTAGAAGATCAGCTTGCCAAACAAGTGAAAAATGGTAAGGATGTTCGTTCTGAAATAAAACCTATGTATGAAGGCACGTCTTGGCGACCGACATCTCTTGTGTATAAGTATTCTATTGATGGTGTAAAATTTCTAAAAATTTTTCCAAATGACAGGAGTGGTTTATGATAAAAATTGACTATGAAAAATTATTTGATGAACTGATGGGAGTTGTTCCTATTGAGTGGGACAAGATTGTTCTTTATGTGGAATATACGGCCGCATCTTATAGCTTTAAGTATTTTGTAAAAACTGAAAATAAGTATATAGACTGTTTCGATCTCAAAGGGGTGAGTGAAGATTTATTAATCAAAAAATTTATGAAGTTTGATGAGATCATTCGCCCTTCTAGAGTTGGATTGTCTGGCAAAAATAAATGGAGCATCATGACGATTACATTTCAGAATGATGGAAACTTCAATACTGAATTTGACTACACGGATATTTCCGAAAATAGTGTAGAATATTTCCAGAAATGGAAAGAGAAGTATTTAAAGTAAAAAGAAAATCCCCATGGGCGTTTTGCTCACGGGGATTGTTTTGTATGCTGTCATTGCAAGGCTTGGATAGACTAGAGCGAACTTAGAATCTGTCTATCCGTTAAGAGAGGTGCTGCCATGCAACGACAGTGGAGGTGTAACTTTTTTTGCAATTGTTTAAATTTACTGGATCCTTCACGCTTCGCGTTCAGGATGACGATACGTTACGTCATTCTGAGCAGGTTCGCTTTTCAACTGTCATCCCGGACTTGTTGCGCAAGCGCAACACCCTTCGGCTCAGCCATGCCAAAATGCAAGCATTTTGTCGCGGCACTCGCCTCGTATGTTTTTCCGGGATCATCTTTTGCACGTTGTCATCCTGGAGGCCGTAGGCCGATAGGATCCAGTGCGGTTCTCTGTTACTTTTCTTCGCGCAGTTTCTTTGCGGCAGCGACAAGATTCTTGAGGCTTGCAGTTGTTTCCGTTTCGCCACGCGTCTTGAGGCCGCAATCGGGGTTCACCCATACGTTTTGCTGCGGGACCTTCGCGATGATTTTGTGCAAGGCTTCAACGATTTCTTGTTCGGACGGCACACGCGGAGAGTGGATGTCGTAAACACCTGGGCCCACTTGCGTTTCGAACTTCGCTTCGTTCAACGCGTCGAGCAACTTGAGGTCAGAGCGGCTTGCTTCGAACGTGATCACGTCGGCGTCCATGTTGTCGATGTCGCGGACGATGTCATTGAATTCGCTATAGCACATGTGCGTGTGGATCTGCGTTTCGGGCTTGACTTTGGCGTGAACTAGTCGGAATGCAGGAATGGCCCAATCGAGATATTCCTTGTGCCAGTCGCTCTTGCGGAGCGGCAACTTTTCGCGGAGGGCGGCTTCGTCAATCTGGATGATTCTGATGCCGTTCTTTTCGAGATCCAAAACTTCGTCGCGGATGGCAAGGCCAATCTGTTCGGCTTGCGTCTTCAAGGAAACATCTTCGCGCGGGAAAGACCAGTTCAAAATCGTTACAGGACCAGTCAGCATGCCTTTGACCGGCTTCTTGGTGCAACTTTGTGCGAAAACGGACCATTCAACCGTAATCGGAGCGCTGCGGCTCACGTCGCCCCATACGACAGGCGGCTTCACGCAACGGGTACCATAGCTCTGCACCCAGGCGTTCTGCGTAAATACGAAACCGTCAAGCTTGGAACCGAAATATTCTACCATGTCATTGCGTTCAAATTCACCATGCACAATTACGTCAAGGCCGATTTCTTCTTGCAGCTTGATGCATTCTGCGATTTTCTTCTGGTTGAGTGCAACGTACTGTTCGCGAGTGATTTCGCCCTTGCGGAATGCGGCGCGGTTGGCACGGACTTCTGCCGTCTGCGGGAATGAGCCGATTGTCGTTGTCGGGAATGATGGCAACTTGAATTCTTCTTTCTGCACGGAGCGGCGTTCGAGACGGCTCGGCTTGCGTTCGAAATCAGCAGCAGAGAGGGCTGCGAGTTCTGCCTGAACTTTTGCGTTTGCCTGAACGCGAGCGGTTGCAAAAAGCGTGCGATTTTTTTCAAGTGCATCTGCGTCGCCGCTTGCGAGTTCCGCAAGTTCCGTGAGCTTTTCTTCGGCGAATGCGAAATGCTTGAGAATATCTGCTGAAAGCTTCTGTTCTGCGGCGACCGTGTAAGGCACATGCAAGAGAGAACAGGAAGTGCCAACAATAACATTTTCTGCAACCACATACTTTTCAATTTCTGCGAGGATATCGTTCTTCTGTGCGTAATCGGCACGCCAGATGTTCTTGCCGTTCACAATGCCAGCGAAAAGAAGTGTGCCCTTCGGGAAGCCCTTCTTCAAAAGTTCGAGCGACTGGAGACCTTCAACAAAGTCAAGGCCGATACCGTCGAAGCCAAGTGCAACAACGTCTTGATAAACGTCGCGGATATCGCCAAAGTAAGTCTGCAATGCAATTTTGATGCTTGTCTTTGCGCGGATTTGCTCGATAAGAAATTCATAGATGGACTTGAAAAGTTGCTTTTCTGCGTCGGTTATGTCGAAAACGAGTGCCGGTTCTGCAAACGAAATCCACTTGGCTCCTGCGGTAGCAAGCTGGTCGGCGAGTTCCGCATAAGCGTTTACGGCAGCCGCTGCGAAATCTTTGGCACGTTTTTTGCCGTTGTAACGAGCGAGACGGAGGAACGTGTAAGGGCCGATAATCGTCGGAATGGATTCAATTCCGGCCAATTTGGTTTCGATAAATTCTTCGACAGGCTTCTTGCCGACGAGTTTGAGTTCGGTATTGTCGTCAATTTCAGGAACAATGTAATGGTAGTTCGTGTTGAACCACTTCTTCATCGGGAGGGCCTTCACGTCGCCCTTTTCGCCCTGATAGCCGTGGGCGGCTGCGAAATACTTTTCAAGCGTGCTCAATTCGAGACTGCTGTAGCGTTCCGGCACGACGTTGAACAAAAATGCGGTATCGAGAACGTTGTCGTAAAAAGAGAAGTCATTGGATGGAATGAAGGAAATCTTAGCTTCGCGCTGCTTTTTCCAGCCGTACAGGCGAATTTCTGCGGCAATTTTTTTGAGTTCTGCCTCGGAAATTTCGCCTTTGAAGAACTTTTCGCTTGCGAATTTGAGTTCGCGGTTCTTGCCAATACGCGGGAAACCAATTACAGATGTTTGCTTAATGCTCATTATGTTTAACCTACCTTTTTTATTTGCTTTTCTTGAACGCTCCCAAATATATTTCCATTTTTATCATCGGTAAAATACTATTTTTTGTATGTTCACCATAGTTTTTTCCTATGGTAATTTATAACTAGTGATAAGCGAAACCTATAATGATTCTCCTGTTTACTAACCACCAACCACTAACCACTTTGTTATGACTCTACAACAACTTAAATACGCCATTGCCGTTGCAGACACGCGAAACATCACCGAAGCATCCAAGCGAGTCTTTATATCGCAGCCGAGCCTCACTGCTGCCATCCACGAACTTGAAGAAGAAATGGGCGTGACGATTTTCAACCGCTCCAATAAGGGCGTGACCATAACAAACGAAGGCGACGAGTTCCTCTCGTACGCAAGGCAAGTTCTGGAGCAGGCGACACTTCTCGAAGATCGCTACAAAGGCGGCAAGGGCGGCAACACCATCTTTTCCGTCAGTTGCCAACATTACTCTTTTGCAGTAAACGCATTTGTAGATGTTATCCGTAAGTTCGGCGGCCCGAGCTACGACTTTACGCTTCGTGAAACGCAAACAAACGAAATTATTGACGATGTTGCCAAAATGAAAAGCGAAATGGGCGTGCTCTACCTCAGCGACAAAAACGAAAAAGTCATTACGAAGCTCATTCAAAAGAATAATCTCGTGTTTGAACCGCTTTTTGCAACACCGCTTCACGTGTTCATGTCGTCAAAGAACCCGCTTGCCAAAAAAGACAAAATTACGTTAGCCGACCTCAAACCATTCCCGTACTTGACATACGAACAAGGCGATTTCAATTCGTTCTACTTCGCCGAAGAACCCCTCACCGCTATCGACTTCGATTGTCCGCGAAACATCAAGGTCCGCGACCGCGCTACGCTTTTCAACTTGCTCATCGGCCTTGACGGCTACACGATTTGCTCCGGCGTCATTAGCCACAAGCTCAACGGCAAGAACATCATCGCGAAACGTCTCGATGTCCACGACAAAATGACTGTCGGCTACGTTATGCGTAAAGGTGTCGCGAAATCGCGTTATGCAGAAGCGTACATTGCGGCCCTCAAGAAACACTGCAAGTAGGGGGGGGGCGTTTTTGGGAGGGGAATGTGCGTGTCCTCCTTGATGAACTATAATCATATTTTGACCTCATTTTGCCACGAATTTGACAATCTTTTTTCAAAAAAATGCCACGAATTTGACGATGTTTTTAGCGAATTTGCCGAAATTTCGCTAAAAACGGCAATTGACCGAAATTCGCATTGGCATGATGAAAATTGAGCTACGCACTCTCATTTTTCATCTCGCAACAACTTCTCGAACAGTGGGAGATGTCCCCG
>JAEEGI010020161.1_pt1 | contig 13379 bp, 11 predicted proteins | sample 8958751 | NCBI WGS metagenome assembly JAEEGI01 (sample SAMN16246545, study PRJNA631951) | gut metagenome | biome: gut microbiome; feature: rumen; material: KS-attached | host: Bos | place: Iran: Karaj | collected 2018-10
CTGATGGAAGGTGTTGAGGCTAAGGCTGTCAACAGCGCCGAGTTCATCAAGGCCATCCGCACCAACCTCGAGAAGCGCCTCGGCTAATCCCGCCTGACGTTTCCGTGTGCTAAAACGAGAGAGCCCCACATCAGTGAGGCCCTCTCGTTATTTTTGTGAATAACAGCGTTTCCATTACATCTGTCCGAAACGCGCCTCCACGACGTTGACCACATAGTCTCCCAGCTTTTCCAATTCGCCCACCAGATCACCATAGGCGGTCCCTAATGCGTAATCATATTGTCGCTCATCAACAGCCTTAGCATTATCGGCCTTGAGTTTGTCACGCAAGGTGTTGATCTGGTTCTCGTAGTAATAAGCCTGCCGCAGGTCATTTTCCTCGAGACGCTCTTCCAACACAAGGTTCATCTGGCTCAAGGCATTCTCACACAATGCCATCATCTCGTTGAGATGCTGCTGCTGACCCTCGTTAAAGTCTCGCCCCTGATGACTGCGTCGCTGTATCGTGCGTGCAAGGCGGAAGCACGAGTCACCGATGCTCTCGATTTCGCCTATCTCACGCAACATCTGTCTCACTTTCATCTTAGACTCATCGCTCAGGTGTCCGTCGCTCACCTGTTCCAGAAAACGGGCAATAGAGATTTCTGCTTCATCGGTACCATCTTCTTCACGTTCAATTTGCTGGAAGATTTCTTCAATCTTGTCATCATGATGCTCATTGAGCATAACTTTCACAAGGCCGAACATCTCCTGCACCCGCTTGCCGTAATGAGCGGTCTCCTTTTGAGCCTGCATGACGGCGATCTCGGGCGTCTGTATCAGGTTAGCCTTGATGTAAAGCAGCTTGAATGATTCCTGTTCACCATTATCCTTATCGGGCAAGAGCCAGCGGACCACTTTCTCCAGCTGGGGAATGAATCCGATCAGCAAGGCGGTATTGGTCACATTAAAACAGGTGTGGAACATGGCTAAAACGACGGGAAGCCGCTCATGCTGTCCACCAGCCGACGCATCATAGCCCACCAGCTTGCACACCATGTCCACAAACGGATAGAACACCAGCATGACCCATATCACACCAAACACATTAAATAACAGGTGGGCAAGGGCCGCTCGACGCGCCTCATTGTTGGCTCCAAGTGCTGCCAGATTGGCTGTCGCCGTTGTACCGATGTTCTCCCCCATCACCAGTGCAATACCCAAGTAGATGGGCAACACCCCCGTTGAGCACAGCAGTATTGTGATTGCCATCACTGCTGCCGACGATTGCACGATGCAGGTGATTATGGTGCCAATCACCAGGAAGGCAAGAATTGAGAGATGGCTGCTGGTGTCAAACGACGTAAAAAAGCGCATCACTGCCTCGTTGTGTTCCAAATCCAGTTCCTTGCCGGCACTGCTCAACAGTACCAGTGAGAAGAACATGAACGCGATACCGAACAAGAAATCACCCTTGTAACGGTGGCGCTTGTGATAGATGAGCAGGATACCCACCAGAAAGGCAGGAAACACCACATTGGTCAAGTCCACATTGTATCCCAGTGACATGATCCACGCCGTCAGCGTGGTGCCGATGTTGGCGCCCATGATGACACTGATGGCCTGTCCCAGGGTGAGCAGGCCTGCCGACACAAACGAGACAGTCATCACTGTCGTTGCCGAGGATGATTGCACAGCACAGGTTACTCCGGCACCTGTCAGCATGCCCATGATACGGTTATTTGTCATGCGCCCCAGCACATGCCGCAATTGTGAGCCAGCCATCTTCTGCAAAGCTGTACTCATCATTCTCATGCCGAATATAAGAAGTCCTAATGTGCCTAAAATCTTGAGTAAAATCAATATATACTGCTGTGATGATTCCATGTTGTAATTGTTTTCTTTTTTTCTGCAAAATTACATATTGCAGCATTGCCAACCGTTTACGAAGGCATTACAAGCCCGTTATATTTTTGTTACATCCCATCATCAACCATGCGATGTCAGATCACATACATGGCATTATCCCTGTGGTGTCATCATGACACTACGGGTTGATAGCCCGAGGCAGAAAAGCGGTGTATGAAAAAAACTGTAATTTATCTATTGCTGTTTTTAAGAATTATCTTTACATTTGCCAATCAATAACCTCTTTTTATTAACTAAAAAACATGATTCCAGTTATGAAACGTACAATTACACTTATTGCACTCGTTGCGGCTCTGCTCGTCCCGAGTATGGCCAGCGCTCAACGCATGCCAGCCAAGGCCAGCATGAGGCTATCTCAGTTTAAGGCACCCGCCGCTGCTCCTGCACGTGTCGAAGAGGAGCCCATCATGGAGGCTCCCGAGGGCATCCTGCATGACAACATGTATGCCTCATCATTTGCCTATGGCCTGGGCTGGGGCGACATCTACATCCAGGATGTGGATGGCGGCATCGGCAAGGTGGTCGAAGGCACCGACGGCAACCTGTACATCTACAATCCCATCTCACAGGGCTACATCTGGTTCTCCATCCTGCCCTGGATCAAGGCTGAACCGACCGGCGACGGCAAGTATGTCGCAAAACTGCCTCAACTCTACATCATCGACGTGGGCGACCCGTACTATGCCTACTGCATGCACTATGACGAGGATGAGGGCATGCCCGTTGTCGAGGAGGAAGGTGAAATCGAGTTCACTTGGGAAAACGGTGTGCTCACCCAGCTGGGCGACAAGTTCATCGGCCTGTGTGACGTCACCGCCGACTGGTTCTACATGGCCGACCAGCACATTGTTTACGCACCCCAGACCGACGAGCCGATCATGCTTGCAGATGACCAGTATTATATCCAGAGCTACAACATGACCTACCTGTCGGATCCCACCGACTTGACCAAGACCAAGGAGCGCATCGTTGATGTAGCTATCGATGGCGAGGACATCTACATCGGAAACCTCAACGACAATAACTCATACTCCTTTATCAAGGGTAAATTGGTTGACGGCAAGGCCACCTTCCCCACTCGCCAGTACCTGGGTGTTGACGCCTACTACAACGGCCACATCTATGTGCTCACCGGCGATGCCTTTGTCGATACCGAGACCTATGGCAGTCCCGTATTCAACTACAACCTGAACGACGAGATTGTCTTCACCGTTGATGAGGATGCCCAGAACATTGTTGCCGAGTGGCCCGCATCGATGGTTACCAACGTAGGCCCGAACACGTTGTCGATTATCAACGACTTTGTAGGCCCCGGCCTCGAGGCATTTGAAGAGTATCCCGCCACACCGGCCACGCCCATCTTCACCGATGAAGACGTGACGATCAACCAGACGTCGGGCTTTACCGTGCTTCACTTTACCATTCCCACCGTCGATACCGATGGTTTCAAGCTCAACGAGAACAAGTTGTTCTACAACATCATTCTCGATGGCAACGTATATACCTTTGATCCTGAGACTTATATCGGTTTCTCCAGCCCGATGTCGGATATTCCCTACAAGTTTGAGGACAACATCAACTTTGACATCTACATCAGCGGCAACGGCCGTCACACCGTCTATCTCTACACCACCGATTTTGAGCTTGTGGAGATCCAGAGTTTCTACACCGCAGGAGGTGAAGTGAACCGTTCGGAACGCGCTTCGGTGACCATTCCCAACAATCCATCGGCACTGAACGAGGTAGGTTCCGGCGCACAGGTTGTGGCAACCCGCTACTATGACCTGACGGGCCGTGAGCTGCCTGCAGCACCCTCAACGGGTATTTACCTGCAGCGTGCCACCTACAGCGATGGCACCACTGCCACTCTCAAGGTCGTGAAGTAATTTATCATCACCATAAAAAAGATGAGGGTTGTGGCAGGAATGTCATAACCCTCATTAGTATGCCAAATCCTCTATCGTGTTCCATTCTGTCATTGTCAAAAAACGATAATAATTGAGGAGAAATGCACTAATTCGCTCTACAAGGGAGAAATAATGAGGGAAAAACAGTAATTTTGCTAAATAATCACGAGAGGCTATGGCAGAGGATAAGAAAAAAGGACTAGTGCCAAATGTCGGGTACGATGACTTTGTGCTCGGAGGGAATGTTTCGGCATATTTGGACCGGCCCCATACGTTGCGACATTTTGAGCCCACATTTCTCAGTGACACTTACCACTTTGAAGAGGAAGGCATCGACTTGTGGTGTGATCAGAATGGAATTATCTATACCATCCGCTGCTGCACATCGTGCATCTATCATGGAGTCGAACTCATCGGCATGAACTATGACGACTTCATGAAATTGCAGATCGATGTCCCTGATAACCTCATGCCGCTATACATGATGGAAGCCAATGGCCAGGGGCATACTGAAGAAATCGTTTGTTGCTATAACGCTGGGTTGAAAATCTGGTTTGACGACGAAACGGGCCCAATCGTCAACATCTTTATTGTCAACTCATTTGAAGATGATATTTACGGCCCCGAAGAATAGTAATATTTCTGCCTCTCATTCATGAGCTAAGGTTTCAACGACACTAAAAAGCATGAAAATATGATTAGTTATTTGAAATGCAAGGACGGATTTGACGAGATCCATCAATGGAAATCGGGGTGCTGGATCAGAGTCTCCCACCCGACGGCTGATGATCTTGCAGTGCTCAAGGAACGCTTTGCTGTTCCCGACTTCACCCACGATGCCGAGGACATCGAGGAGCGCCCCCGCGTTGACCATGAGGACAACTGGATGATGGTCTTTGTGCGCGTGCCGTGCAAGAGCATCGACGAGGACGGGGACACCATCTTCTCGACCGCTCCGGTTGCTATCCTGATACGTGACGACGTGTTTATCTCGGTCAACTACTACGACACCGAGGTCCTTGATGATTTCATCCGCTGGAGCAAGCGCCGCCACGTCACCGCCTGCAAGGGTTATGACCTGCTGCTATCGCTGATGCTGTCCACGTCGGTGTGGTACCTGAAATACCTCAAACAGATGAACACGATGATGAACGCGGCCGAGGAGCGACTGGAACAGAAGATGGATAACGATGAGCTGATGCGCACGATGGGCCTGGGTAAGTTCCTGATTTACTTCATCACGTCGCTCAAGGGCAATATGACCGTGCTGGCTCGCCTCAAGAAACGGTTGCGCACGCTACCCCATGACGAAGACCTGCTCGAGGACGTTGAAATTGAGACGCAACAGGCTGTGGATACCGCCAGCATCTACAACGACATCCTGGAGCGCCAACAGGAGACTTATTCATCGGTCATCGGCAACAACTTGAACCGCATCATGAAGACGCTTACCGTGGTGACCATCCTGCTGATGATTCCCACTGTGGTGGCGGGGTACTATGGCATGAACGTGCCCAACGGCCTAGAGTCGCGTTGGGTGGGGTTTCCGCTAGCCATTATCATTTCACTGGTGCTGATGGCCATCGGCTACTTCTTTATCAGCCACAGCAAATTCTTCAAATAACCATAGCACATCACACAACAAGCCCGGCAGCGCAATCACTGTCGGGCTTGTTTGTGTGATAAAATAATTGACCGATTAACGGATTACTTCAGTGCGAAGGCCGTACCGCCAATACCCACCAGGTCCTGATAGGCGAGTACGCCAGCCTGTGAGAGCTCAACACGGGTGTAGGAGCCATCGCGGGTAATCACGTCAACATGGGTGTCGTCCACAAAGGTGAAGAGCTTGATCTCCTCGCCATTGTTCTCGAGAGACCAGGAATTATCCTCAGCATTGAAATTGAAACGGGTCACCTGCTTGGTCGTCATGTTGGTGATGGTATAACCACTCTGGTTGCGTGCTACCAGATACTGTGCGTCCTTGCCGTCAATGACCTTTACGTCATTAGAAGCCAGGGCGGGATTGGTGCCTGACCAGAACTCAATCGAGTTCAGGATGAACAGGTCGGCTACAAAGCACAACTCATAGACGGGCAGAACCCACATGGCGACAAAGACGATCTCGTTCACAAACTTGTCACCCACATGCTCATTCCAATTCTTTACCTTGTTGAACAAAGCGAAACTTCCTATACAGGACTGCATCATCATGGATGCAGACAATGCCACTACCGTGGCAACGATTAAATGTTTCTTCTTCATAATACCAAATATTAAATACTTACTATCGTTTATAATTCTTCTTGTAGTTCTCGTAGCAGTTGAGCACCTTGACCACATAGTCCACCGGCTCGGTGCCGCGGCAGTAGCCGTTGGAGCACACCGAGTCGTTATAGTACTCGGGATCCATCTTCCACAACATGGCCTGCTCAACATTCTCGCTCCACACACGAGGATTGAGCTCATGCTTGCGGGCCAGGGCGATGGCGTCGGTCACGTGTCCTGAGCCGGCATTGTAGGCAGCGAGCACAAACTTGATGCGGTCGCCCGCACCGGTGCGGCTGCGCATGATGCCGTCCAGCTCCTTAAGAATCTTGGATGCCACACGGATGCTGACCTCGGGATTTCCCAAGTCCTTCTCATCCACGCCGAATGATCGCGCCGTCTTGGGCATGACCTGCATGAGGCCGCGTGCTCCCATCCAAGAGGTTGCATTGGGATTGAAACCTGACTCGGAATAGGCGATGGCGGCCAAGAGTCTCCAGTCCCAGCCCATCTCCTTGGCATACTGCTTGAATACATGGTCATAGGGTGAAATGCCGCCAGGGGGTGTCACAGGCAGCGTATCGACCTTGACCGAGTCGGGTTGGGGGCCACGGTTCATCTCAAAATAGTGCTTCAAGGCCTGCTTGGAATATTCCTGAGCATTGCTGCTGGCGGCCCACATGTTGATGCTGTCGGCCAGCCACTGGTTGCGCTTGGCTACAGCCCACGACGAGCGTTGCTCAAAGCCAACCCTCAGACGAATGTTGATGCTGTCATAGTAGGTGAGGTTCATCTGAGCAATATCGCTGTCCACAATGGTAAAGGGTATCTTGCGCTGCGAGACACGCTGGATGAGTTCGGTGGGCAAGGCTTCCTCGCCCTCGACAACATGGATGTTGATGCCGCCTCCCACCTCATTGTCCAGGTTGCGCAGGCGTGACTCGTATTTGGATCCCTTCTCGACATACACATCCTGGCCTATCAGCTCGGTCACATCGTGGATGAGTCCCTCGCCGCTATGCTGGACGAGCACCTGATAGGTCTCGTTGACGGCGCCGCAGTGCAGCACCCGTGACTTGTACTCGGCAGTGACAGGTATCTCGCAAGCCAGCACGTCAACGGCGCGCTTGTCGAGCATCTTGAGCAGGTCGGGCATACTGCGTGCCACCTTGAAACGCAACGCGATGCCGTGGGAACGCGCAAAGTCGCAGATGCGGTCATAGTCATATCCCATCGTGTCACCCTTGAGGATAAAAAATCCCGTGGGGCTGTAGAGCGTGCCCACGTTGAGTGTGTCGGGCAGCCGATGCTGCGCTACGGGCTGGTTTTTCTTGCCGCCACAGGACATCACCAGTGACAGCAACACAGCCAACAGCAAGGATGGGATGATGCCACGCATAGAGGAATCAGAGGAAACTGGGAACGACGAGCAACAGGTAGATAAATACAGCGGGAGCTACCAGCAACAGGCTGTCGATGCGATCCAGGATGCCGCCATGTCCCGGCAGGATGTTACCCGAGTCCTTGACGCCCACAGTGCGCTTGATGAGCGATTCCACCAGGTCACCGAAGGTTGCGAACACAGCCACTACAACGCTAAGACCCATCCAAGTCGGGAGATCAGGCACCTGGAAAAACTCATTGAACCACTGATGTGTCACATAGGCTCCGACAATGCAGAAGACGATGCCACCGATAACACCTTCCCATGATTTCTTGGGCGAGATGCGCTCGAACAGGCGGTGCCGTCCTAACAACATGCCCACACAATAGGCCCCCGTATCATAGAGCCAGATGAAAATGAACATACCCAGCAACAGGCGCGGGGCTGTGATGCTCATGATGCCGTTGAGCATAGCGACGGGCAAGGCCACATAGCCCAACGAGAAAAACGAGCGCTCCAGGCTACGGACCGCATTCTGCTGCGGGCGATACAACTGCACAATAGTGCGGCATATCAGATAAGCGGCAATGGGCAGCAGCCACATCGAGCGCGACTGGACCGTCGAGCCCTCGTAGTGCAGATAGAAAGCCACAAAGACGCCGATACCACCCAGCATGTCGATGACATTCACCAGCCATGATTGTGAGGCATCGTCCTTGGCCATGGTTATCATCTCGCCGATGCCCAGCACAATCAATAGCGGGAACACCAGCAGGTACATCACGGGGGAATTGTCGAGCAGCAGTATGGCAGCGACAATCAGCGCAATATAGATGACGCCCGAGAGGACGCGTTTAATCAAATTCATCATGATGACAATCGTTATTTGGCGCAAATGTACAATTTTATCACGACATGGACAACAACCACGCCGCCCGTATCTAAAAAAAGCCTCCCAGCCACATGGCCGGGAGGTTCTTTTTACCTTGGGGAGAGGAGCGACTATTCTGTTATTAGTTCAAAATCATCGACTCAAGTCCTCTCGGCAACTCGACGTTGTACTGATAAGCTCTTGCAAACTGCTTGAGAAACTCCATGGTTTCTTTTTTAGGGCCTTTAACTGATGTTGCAACGTCATTGTCATGATTAGTCGAAGTAGTCATTTTGTGCATAGGCAATACAGTTTTAAAATTGTTACATCTTGATAACGCAACATTAGCGTATTATATTATATCATATTCCCGATTTAAGTTTTTTTTTCATTTCGTCACCCAAACAAAACTTTTAAGACAACCAAAATTGATGTTTGTTTTCATTGAATTGCATACTGAATTCGCTTAATATCACGACCTCAGGCCGATTCATGATTGAGCCAAATGAGATCGGCATATTGCCAAGCCATAAAAAAGCCTGCGGCTAGTGGCAGCCGCAGGCCTTGGATATCATTACTTTTCAGAAATCAACCTTGAGATGCACAATTTCTCATCCCCACTTATTCTGTCAATCGATCGAGGACAGTGCGAACCAGGTCCTCGACAGCGGTCTTGTAGTTGGGATTGACATCGGTGGCTACACGATTGGCGATGATGGAGCAAACGGTCATGGCCCTGTGCCCCAGCATGGCAGCCATGCCTTGCAGTGCAGAGCTTTCCATCTCATAGTTGGTGATGTGTCCACCCTTGTACTCAAATTTCTCGATGCGGCTGTTGAGCTCGGGCTCCATCAAGTCGAGACGCACACGGCGACCCTGAGGGCCATAGAATCCCACTGCCGAGATGGTGTAACCTCGCACCATGTCGTCACGGCCGATTTTCTCGACCAGCCATGGGTCGGCATCAACGACATAGGGGCGAGCTAACAGTTCGTTCCACTTCACGAACTCGCAGAATTGCTGCTCAAAGTCCAAATCGGCAACCTTGTTGCGATCGGCATAATAATTGATGACACCGTCAAAGCCGATTGCCTTAGAAGCGATGACGGGGGTACCCACGGGCACATAGGGCTGCAGTCCGCCTGAGGTGCCAATGCGCACGATATTGAGCGTGCGGTGCTCGGCCTTGGGTACTCGAGTTTCAAAGTCGATGTTGGCAAGTCCGTCCAGCTCGGTCATGACAATGTCGATATTGTCGGGACCGATGCCATGAGAGAGCGCCATGATGGGTTTACCATGGTAAGTGCCGCCAATGCCGTGGAACTCGCGGCTGGAAGTCTCCCAGTCCTGTGTGTCGAAATAGGCAGCAATCATGGTCACGCGTCCAGGATCGCCACACACGATAATGTTGTCGGTCAACTGTTCGGGCTTCACATGGATGTGGAATGCCGAGCCGTCACTGTTGATGATAAACTCTGAATCGGGAATTCTGTCAGTATTCATATCGTTGTGCAATTATTAAAGTTCTTGGTCAAGTGAAAAAGAAAAAGCAAATATAGTTCAAATTCCTGACACGCTCAAAAATCGCCACCTTAAAAAAGATTAAAATTCTTAGCCAGCAGGTCTAGACCGTGTACCTGCAGCCCGGCAAGGTGGTAATGACGTTCTTGCAGTCCAACTCGACCAGTATGCTCATCAGCTTATAAACGGGAAGCTGGAGAGCCTCGGCCAGCGTATTGAGGTGGATTTCGCCGCGGTCACGGATGACGTTGACAACGTTCTGCTCCTCCTCGGTCAATTCGGGGAACAGATCCAACTGCTGGGGCTGCGGGCTGGCTGATTCCCAGCGCATCGCTGCCAGCAGATCATCGGCACCGGTGATGAGGGCGGCCTTGTTGGTGGCAATGAGTTTGTTGCATCCTGCCGAGTACTCGTCGCCGCAGCGCCCAGGCACAGCCATCACGTCGCGGTTGTAGCTCATGGCAAGCGAGGCGGTGACCAGGGCTCCTCCTGAGCCTGCCGATTCGACAATCACGGTGCAGTCGCTCAAAGCCGCCACGATGCGGTTGCGGGCCAGGAAATTGCTTTTCTGCACCACATCCTGACTGGTGTAGTCGGTGAGCAGCATGCCTCCACTTTTAACGATAGCGATAGCGTCGTTACGGTGATTGGCGGGATAGATGCGGTTGAGTCCACGGGGCAATACAGCGACCGTGGGGACTCCATGTTTGAGCGCTGCCCGATGGGCAGCGACATCGATACCATAGGCCAGACCGCTGACCACGACCAAGTCGGGCAGGCGTTGGGCCAGGTCGGCGATGAGGTTGTCGCAGAACTTGAGTCCGTACTGCGTGGCGTGGCGGGTTCCCACGATGCTGATCACGTGGGCGCTCTCCAAGTCGCAGTGTCCCAACGAAAAGAACATGGCTGGCGCATCAGGAGCCTCGAGCAGGCGATGAGGATAGGCTTCGTCTGTGAAATAGGTAGCGGCTATGCCGTGCTCACGCACAAAAGCTTCCTCGGTGACAGCACGCTGCAAACATTCACGGCGGTAATCATCGCTATAAATCTTACTGCGTCCACGAGTGAGGCCACGCAGTTCCTTTTCGCTCATCGAAAAGAACCGCTCCTCACTGCCCACAACATCCAGCAGCTTGCGGGCAAGGTCCACGCCCATGCCCTGGAGACTGGCGAAGGCGATGCGATAGGCCAATGTCGAGAACTCGGGCGTCATGATCGGTCTAAATAATGGGCAATGCGGGCTGCCAGGTCGTCGCCCCGATTGATACGGCCATCATTCTCCATGCAGACAATGGTGACGGCAGCACTCACAACCAGTTCCCCACCCTCCTTCTTGAAGATGTCCTGATAGAAGATGAATCGTGGCCCTTTGCGTTCGATCCACAGTCGGCTGAGCATCACGTCTCCCGTGCGCAGGGGCGTGTGGTAGTCTATCTCCATGCGTCGCACCACAGGAATCAATCCCTCGCGCGTCAAACTGCCGAAGGGTATTCCCTCCTGCTTGACGAAGGCATGGCGGGTGTGTTCGAGATAGTGCAGGTAGATCGCGTTGTTAACGATGCCCTCGCTATCGAGCTCATAATCTCGCACGGCTATCTCGAGCGTGAAAAAGTATTTGTCCTGGTCCATCTCAACATGATTGTTTACGAGCAGCAAAGATAATGAAAAAGCCCCAAATAATCACATTGGGGCCATAAGTCTTTAGATTTACTGACAAAACCAGGAGCTGCGCCACAGCATCCAGGTCCTTTTTCGTACTATCACTATTTATTGACCGTCGCCATTGAGCAGCATGTCTATCAGAGTAGTCACATCAGTGATATCTATCATTCCATCGTCATTGACATCGCCAGGCTTGGATTCGGGAATGGGCATGATGTTTTCAAATAGGCCCCAATACTCATCCTGGCAATAGGCCCTCATGGACTGTGCAGGCACATACAGCGTCCCATGCTTGTAGGTGGCTTTGTTGAAACAATGCTTTGATGCTATCACAGGAGGCACCGTAGCCATGCACGTCACCTCATTGATGATGTTGCTGTTGGTATTGTACTCCCAATCGAACAAATAAGAGTTGGTGTCGAACGCATAGTTCTTGATTGAAGTCACATTAGGTCCAATCTTGAGAGATTTAAGATTATAACAACCGAAGAATGCGCCTTCGCCCACCGTCGTAACCTGATCGGGAATCACGACACTGGTAATCGTATTGATTTTATAGAATGTGAAGTCATGAATATCGGTGATTGCCTGCGGGACAACCAAGTTTACCATGTCCTGGTCACTCTCCATGCCATGAGTGCCGACTTCAACTTCAGGATAGGGATCCATCAGTCCAAAACATCCATCGACAACAAAATTGATCCTGCACCAGGCTTCCAGGTCTCGCACAATGATTCTGTTAATGAAGGCATCCAAAAAGGCATCCCAGTACAGATCGGTAATCGTTGGAGGAATGGTTACAGTTATCAACTGTGTGCACTTGAAAAAAGCGTCCCCAATCTCTGTAACCGTATAGTTCACGCCATCATGAACAACACTGTCAGGAATGAAAACATTGCCGCGGTAAGTCCCTTCTCCGCCATTCCCCGAGACGACAGCGACCCTGGAGGAATCAATGATCGAATAATAGATGCCGTCTAGCTCAAAATCATAGGCAGACGCAGTAAATGGCACCAACGAAGTGAGCATCACGGCCAACCACAGTACACTTAAACTCTTTTTCATCTTTTTATCGTTTTATTGTTTTACTTTATATGCCCTATTCATGGGAGGCATTTTCATTGACTTGGACAAAGTTAAAGTTTCTCACAACAAGAAGCGCAATAAAAAGATGAATTTTCACGGCTTGCCCGAGATTTTTGGGGAAAAGTGTCTAAATTTTTGACACATGTAGCGTTTGCCTTAGTGTGCCAAACAAGCTTAATCATTGTCATCAATCACAAAGTTCCTCTTCGAGGCACTTGCCGTATTTTGCTCTAGGACCAAGCTGCGAACCACTTCGAGGTTCTTGCATGGTCTTACTCGTTGAAATCGGTTCTTCGAACCGATAACATATTCAATAGTATTAAGGACGGAAATAAATCATTTTAAAAACGAAGCCTGCCCGCGGGCTGATTATGTCAGCGGGCGGGCAGGCAATATTGTTGAACGGCCTTAGATTACTTCAGCCAGTCCTGTACCTTGTCGTTGGGGACCATGCGCTCCTCAAAAACGTAAGCGCCAGTCTTCTCGGAGCGGACCATCTTGATCACCTTGCTCCATGAGCGTCCTTCACCAGTTTGAAGGGTTGCAACTACTTTCTTTGCCATACTGTTATATAGTCGTTTAAAGGGTTGTTATTACTTGATCTCCTTGTGAACGGTCATGCGTTTCAGATAAGGGTTGTATTTCTTGAGCTCCAAACGCTCGGTGGTGTTCTTGCGGTTCTTGGTCGTGATGTAACGGCTGATGCCGGGAACGCCAGTACCCTTCTGCTCGGTGCACTCCAGAATGACTTGCACGCGGACGCCTTTTGCTT
>JAEEGI010020170.1_pt1 | contig 13376 bp, 12 predicted proteins | sample 8958751 | NCBI WGS metagenome assembly JAEEGI01 (sample SAMN16246545, study PRJNA631951) | gut metagenome | biome: gut microbiome; feature: rumen; material: KS-attached | host: Bos | place: Iran: Karaj | collected 2018-10
TCTAGGTTTTATTATGAAGTATTCATATCTAGAAGAAGGAAATGAAGAATTCGGCAGGGGTATTGAAAGTGGCGAGGTGCCTTGCGAAGTTTTAAGTTTGCAAGGTTTAACCGCTTTGATGCAGATGCATACTGGAGATTATTATTTCTTAGATATTTACCTTTATATTTAATAGGAATAGCTATTAATGTGGCAGTAGTTTTATCAAATGCTCATATGGTGAATATAGTTATGATGGCGATTTCAGTCATATGTCCGGGAATTGTTTTTGGAGTATCTAAGGCAATGTTCATAAAAGATACCCAAAATGAACAAAAGACTATTGCCACTGTAGTCCGTGGAATGCTTTATGGAATCATAACAATGGTAAACAATGTAATTGCAGCAATTAGTATAATGTTCCTGAGCTTTATTTTATGTGCAAAAATAATTGATTATCTAGCTTTGTCAAAGTATGGAGCAGATGATGTTTATATCGTGAGCTATAGTACCATTACGGTTATTTTAATGGGAGCTGCGATAGTTATTTTAGCATTATCTCTTCTTTATAGTAAAAAAGTAATGATTAAAAAGTTAAATGTGCGTTTGATGGGTGTTATTTTAAGTGTTGTTTTATTTGGTGCGGCAATAGGTCTTACAGTAGTAGAAAAAAGAGAGATAGGGGAAGATAGTTTTACAGTGCACAGGCTTGGAAGTGTAAAGGTGTATTCAATTGATGATGTAAAGAGTTATGAAATTACAGAAGATTCTTCAAACCTTAAGCTAAAGCTTTTCTTTAAGGATGATGAAAGTATATCAGTATTTGGACAGATATCTTCATATACACAGGCTTATGGTGATAAGTACAATGGAGACGCAGAATTTACCTTAGAGCTGGCCAAAAAGCTAAAGGCTATGGGAGCAGAAGGAAAATTTGATGAAGAGGCGCAGAGCAAACTTAAAGGCAGCTATGCAAAATATGACGAGGAGTTAATAGATGCACTTGAGGAGCTATGCAGTCTTTATGTAACTGATTCAGTGATGGAAGATATACAGAAAAAACAGCCTTAAATATGGCAGTACATTTTGCTGAAGTGGAAATAAACTTTTCACTTCAGTAGGAGTAAATTTTTGAAAAATTTGCTTGACAATAATCTAACTTTATATTATTATATTAAGAAGTGTGAATACATTTAAGACCCAAATGCAATTATTAAATCGGAGGTAGTGGAATGCCACAGATAAAGTCAGCTAAGAAGAGAGTTATTACTGATGCTAAGAGAGGCGCAGCTAATCAGGCTGTACGTTCAAGCGTTAAGACTGCAGCTAAGAAGGTAGAAGCAGCTGTAGCAGCTGGAGATAAGGATCAGGCTAAGGCAGCATTTGTAGCAGCTGAGTCAAAGCTTGCACATGCAGCAGCTAAGGGTGTCCTTAAGAAGGAAACAGCATCTAGAAAAGTAGCAAGACTTGCTAAAAAAGTAGACAAGATCGGTCAGTAATTTTAGCTACTATAGAATAGTAAATAAGCGCGGCAAAGGACCAGCAAAAGCAGATTCCTTGCCGCTTTTTTTATCGGAGGAAATATGGCAGAGATAGATCAGTCACATATCAGGAATTTTTGCATAATTGCGCATATAGATCATGGCAAATCAACACTTGCAGACAGAATTATTGAAAGAACAGGTGCTCTTACCCAGCGTGAAATGCAGGAACAGGTACTTGATAATATGGACCTTGAAAGAGAACGTGGAATTACAATTAAGGCTCAGACTGTAAGATGTGTATATACCGCTAAAAACGGCGAAGAATATGTATTCAATCTTATTGATACCCCGGGCCATGTTGACTTTAATTACGAGGTTTCAAGAGCTCTTGCAGCCTGCGAGGGAGCAATACTGGTTGTAGATGCAACTCAGGGCGTAGAGGCACAGACACTTGGAAATGTGTATCTTGCATTAGATCACGACCTTGAAATACTTCCGGTTTTAAATAAAATAGATCTAGCTAGTGCCAATGTTGAGGCAACTAAGCAGGAAATCGAGGATGTAATCGGACTTGACTGTTCAGAGGCGCCTTGCATTTCAGCTAAGACAGGACTTAACGTAGAGGATGTATTAGAGGGAATAGTAAATACTCTTCCAGCTCCTAAGGGAGATTATAATGCGCCTTTCCAGGCACTTATATTCGATTCAAAATATGATTCCTATAAGGGAGTTATCGTATTTGTAAGAGTAAAGAACGGTCATATCAAGGTAGGAGATCCTATCAAGATGATGGCGACCGGCGTTGTTGCAAATGTTACTGAAATAGGAACTTTTGCACCAGGAAAGTTCATGCCATGTGATGAATTATCAGCGGGCATGGTAGGCTATATTACAGCCAGCCTTAAGGATGTAAGAGACACCCGTGTAGGTGATACCGTTACAACAGCAGCAAATCCTGCTAAGGAAGCACTTCCAGGCTATAAGAAGGTAATGCCTATGGTTTACTGCGGTATTTATCCTTCTGATACCAAGAAGCTTCCAGAGCTTAAGGATGCACTTGAAAAGCTTCAGCTTAATGATGCAGCCCTTACCTTTGAGCCAGAGAGCTCTCAGGCATTAGGCTTTGGTTATCGCTGCGGCTTCCTTGGACTTCTTCACCTTGACATAATTCAGGAAAGACTTGAGAGAGAATATGACCTCGACCTTGTAACAACAGCACCAGGCGTTGTATATAAGGTATATAAGACTGATGGTGAGGTTATTGATGTTACAAATCCAAGTAACCTTCCTAACGTTAATTACATCGAGCATATGGAAGAGCCTATTGTTAAGGCTGATATCATGACAACGACAGAATATATCGGCGCAATAATGACTCTTTGTCAGGAGAGAAGAGGAAAGTATATCAGTACAGAATATGTTGAGCAGTCACGTGCTGTGCTTAAGTATGAGCTTCCTTTAAATGAAATCATTTATGACTTCTTCGATGTTTTAAAGAGCCGTTCAAAGGGCTATGCTTCATTTGACTATGAATTGAAGGGCTATGAGAATTCGGAATTAGTTCGTCTTGATATCCTTATTAATAAGGAAATAGTTGATGCTCTTTCGTTTATAGTATATAGAGGAACAGCTTATGAAAGAGGACGTAAGATGTGCGAAAAGCTTAAGGGCGAGATTCCACGTCAGATGTTCGAGGTGCCTATTCAGGCAGCAGTTGGAGGACAGGTAATCGCTCGTGAAACTGTAAAGGCCATTCGTAAGGATGTACTTGCAAAGTGTTACGGCGGTGATATTTCCCGTAAGAGAAAGCTTCTTGAAAAGCAGAAGGAAGGAAAGAAGCGTATGCGTGAGATAGGTAATGTACAGATACCTCAGAGCGCATTTATGGCCGTACTTAAGTTAGATACGGAAGATTGATATAAAGATATAGTTGCCTTAGTATCTAACTTAATAGTTAGATACGGAAGATTAATGTAAAGGTATAGTTGCCTTAGTATCTATCTTAATAGTTAGATACTAAAGATTGATTTGAAATTATAGGCCAAGCAGCGTTTTATATAAAGGATCAGATATGAAGGATTTTTGCGGATTTTACATACACATTCCTTTCTGTGTAAGAAAGTGCAATTATTGTGATTTTCTTTCATCACCCATGGATGAAAAATCTCAAGGGGTATATATAAGCGCGCTCATAAATGAAATACATTTAAACAAAGAAAATATTGAAAAATATGATGGAGTGCGCACTGTATATTTTGGCGGTGGCACTCCATCGCTGCTTTCTGAGGAAAACCTTGAAAGATTAATAGTAGAGGTGCTAAAAGCGGCAGGAATAAAGTTTGAATTAGTTGATGGAGTTCAAAAGTATTATGATATAAGAGAAATTGAAGGGATTAGAAATAAGCGGGAAGATGAGTTTGTAGATGAATCTGGAAATAAGCCGGAAGATGAGCTTATAGATGAGCCTGGAAATAAGCCGGAAGATGAGCTGGATAATAAGCTTGAAATTAAGCCTGAAATAACACTAGAAGTAAATCCGGGTACGGCTGACTATAAAAAGCTAAGGCGGCTTTTCAAGCTTGGAGTGAACCGCCTTTCCATAGGAATGCAGTCTACCGATGATATGCAGTTAAAAAGACTAGGAAGGATACATACCTATGCTCAGTTCCTAGAATGCTACGAGGATGCGCATAGAGCGGGCTTTGATAATGTGAGCGTTGATATAATGTCTGCGCTTCCAGGGCAGAGCCTTGAAGATTATGAAGAAACTCTTCGCAAGGTGTGCGGGCTTAGCCCGGCGCCAAGGCATATATCTTCGTATAGCCTTATAATTGAGCCGGGAACGCCTTTTTATAGCATATACGGTGGAAAAGAAGCAGAAGAAGCTGAAAGCAAGCTTCCGGATGAGGATACCGAAAGAGAAATGTATGTAATGACAAGCCGCATCCTAGCTGAATATGGTTATCAAAGATATGAAATATCGAATTATGCAAAGGAGGGTTTTGAATCAAGGCACAACTCCTCGTATTGGACCAGGATACCTTATTTTGGTTTTGGTCTCGGGGCTTCTTCCTTTGTTTTTGATACAAGATTTGAGAATACTCGTGATTTCAAGGAATACATAAGTCTCTAATCAGAGGGAGATATAGATACATCTATAGATACTTCTAAAGATACTTCTATAGATATTCCTCTTGAAAGTGAAAAGAAATGTGATAAAAATGAAGTGCTCAGAGATCCATATGAGGTGCTAAAAAAGCTTCATAGAGAGGTGAAGCAAGTGACTCAAAAAGAGAAAATGGAAGAATATGTATATCTCGGGCTTAGACTTACAAAAGGTATATCAAAAATAAAATTTTTGGAAAGTACGGGTGCTCGCTTTGATAATGTTTACGGAAAAGTTACAGAAAAATATCGTAAAATGGGAATGCTTATTTGTGAGGAAAATACTGTAAGGTTCTCAGAGCGTGGATTAGACATCAGTAATTATATCCTGAGTGATTTTTTACTAGACTAATTATATTGAAGGTAAAATTAGAGGTTTATTTATTACAAAAATATTAAATATTACAGATGTGTTAAATATGAAAAAACTGTGAAAGCCCTTGACATTTGTGCGTTTTGGGGTATCATTGACTTGGTTTATAATTGTTTTAAACAAATATTGTTTTATCCAAATATTTGTATTTTTGGGATTCGTGCAGTCAGTTTCTAGTGTTTTTTGGGAGAAATAATTTTAATTTAGATGATGATTATAGACAATTGGGCTGCAGGAAGGAGAAATCATGATTAAAAGGGAATTAGCAGTTTTGACATTAGGCGCGATGCTTTTACTGACAGGGTGCGGAAATAGTGTTGAAACAGTATATGTAGAAAATACTGATACTGAAAAGGCCGTTTCACAAGAAGAAGAAACTCTCACTAGTGAGGTTACAACACAGACCGTTACAGAAAAGAGCAGTGCTATTACTGAGGTTCAGTCCTTAGGAGAAGAAGATTTAGATCCAGAGACAGCAGCTTTATTTGAAGAAGAAAAGAAAAAGCTAGATGGTCTGCTTGAAGCAATCAATGAAGGAATTCAGCCAGGTACAGCAGGAAGTACCCTAAGTGCAGTTCCTTACACCTGTGATCTTTTGGATTGGTGCATGGATACAGAACTCGGAGCAGAGGAAATATCAGCTGAGGTGGTATCGTGGATGGCTGAAAATGGCATAGAGCCAGAAAAGCAATATGAAGAGGATTCGTTTTATGCTAAAATGAGTCTTGCAGGTTCAACCTACCTTGAAATAACAGGCGAGCATGCAGAGGATTTTATGGTTTCAGCAGGCTATGAGGATGAAAAGTATCCTTGGAGTGAAAAGGCCATAGCTAATATCGAAACTATAATGCTTGCAGCAGGTGTTGGCAGCGAAAAGTAAAAAGAAATAATTATAATAAAAACTATGCAGAAAAGTAGCTGCATAGTTTTTTTATTTGAAATCTACTAGGAGACTTTAATTGATATATACATAAGAAAAAAATAGAAAAATCTTTGGCAAGGTACTTGACAAATGAGTATAAAAGTGATATACATATATCTAGATGTTAGCACTCTAACTGTTTGAGTGCTAACAAAATAAAAGAAGCAATGAAAAGCCTTGAAAATAGGCTAGTGCAGGCTTTAGAAGAAAGGATGGCAGCGGAATGGCAAAAAAACAGATGATAGCCGAACTTGATGAGCGTAAGCTTAAGATACTTACCGCCGTCATTCGTAACTATCTAGAAACAGGAGAGCCTGTTGGTTCAAGAACCATTTCAAAGTATACTGACCTAAATCTTAGTTCAGCAACAATTCGAAATGAAATGAGCGATCTTGAAGAGCTTGGGTATATTGTTCAGCCTTATACCTCAGCTGGCAGAATTCCAACAGACAAGGGCTATAGGCTCTATGTAGATTCACTTCTTCAAAATAAGGAAAAAGAAGTGGAGGATATGAAGAATGTCCTTATAGAAAAAGCAGGTAAGCTTGATAAGCTGCTTAAAGAGGTCGCAAAGCTTCTTGCAGCAAATACGAACTATACCTCAATGATAACCGGTCCTCAGTACCGTTCAAGGCAGATAAAGTTCATTCAGTTATCTGAAATTACAGAAACTCAGCTTCTTGCAGTAATAGTTCTTGAAGGCAATATAGTAAAGAACAGAATGGTAAGCATAAGCGAAGAGATAGGCAAGGAGGAATTAATTAAGTTAAATGTTCTTATTAATACCTTCCTTCAGGGGCTCGATACCTCGCAGATAAATATCTCTCTCATAAAGAAGCTTAAAGAGCAGTCCATGGGCCATGAAGAGATAATCAGTTCACTTCTAGATGAAATAACAGCTGTAATCGAAGAAGAGGATGAGGTCCAGATCTATACAAGTGGAACGACGAATATCTTTAAGTATCCAGAGCTTAATGATACTGCAAAGGTGACAGGGCTTTTAAATGCCTTCGAGGAAAAATCTCAGCTTGAGACTCTTATGAATGTATCTGATGATGATATTACAAAGCCTGATATAATAGACGGCAATGAAAATAATGAGCATGGCATAAAGGTCTATATCGGAGCGGAGAATCAACTTCCAGAGGCAAAGGACTGTACCGTAATTACAGCAGATTATCAGATAAAAGAAGGTGTCTATGGAAAGGTCGGAATCATCGGACCTAAGAGAATGGACTATGAAAAGGTAGTTGGCACTTTAAAGAATTTTATGGGTCAGCTCGATGATATCTTCAAGGAAAATCAAGAAGATAATAAAAAGAAATCATAGCCGAAGCTGCAAAGCCGCGGATATAGATAAATATAAAACTAGCAGTTTTCAGTAATGAGGGCTGAAGGAGGAATTGGGAATTGGTAGAAGATGAAAAGAATTTAAATGCTGAAGCAGAGAATACCGAAGAGGTAAATGCTGAGGCTAAAGCAGCAGAGGAAAAAGTAGAGAATGCAGCTGATGAAGCGGCAGAGAATGCAGCTAATGAAGCAAATGCAGAGGAAAAAGCGCAGGATGAAGGAGATGCTGCAGATGCAGGAGATGCTGCAGAAGATGGCGCTTCAGAAGAAAATACAGATGATGAGGATCCGAAGTTGCTTATATTTAAGAAGAAGATAGATAAGAAAGATGAAGAGATAAAAGAGCTGAATGACAAAGTTATGAGACAGCTCGCAGAGTTCGATAACTTCCGTAAGAGAACAGAAAAAGAAAAAAGTGACATGTTCGATACAGGAGCTACAAACGTAATCGAAAAAATCCTTCCAGTAGTCGATAGCTTTGAGAGAGCAATGAAGACTGTAGACGAAGCGGATAAGGATGACGAGTTCGTTAAGGGAATGACTCAGGTATATAAGCAGCTTATGCAGTGCCTTACAGATGCCGGAGTTGAAGCTATAGAGGCCGAGGGAAAGGAATTTGATCCTAACCTTCACAATGCTGTAATGCATGGTGAGGATGAAAATCTCGGAGAAAATATCATAGCCGAGGAATTCCAGAAGGGCTATAAGTTCCATGATAAGGTAATAAGATACAGCATGGTACGAGTAGTTAACTAAGTATAGTTAACTTAGTATAGTTAACTAAGTGTAGTTAACTAAGTGTAGTTAACTAAGTATAGTTGAAGTGATACAGTTCAACTGAGTATAGTAATTAATAACGGTAATAATAGTAACAGATGTAAATCATTATAGAAAAAGAAAGGTTTAAATTAGGAGGATAAAATATTATGAGTAAGATAATTGGTATTGATTTAGGTACAACTAATTCATGTGTAGCTGTTATGGAAGGTGGAAAGCCAGTAGTTATCACAAATGCAGAGGGTGCTAGAACAACCCCTTCAGTTGTAGCTTTCGATAAGAAGACAGGCGAGCGTCTTGTTGGTGATGCAGCAAAGCGTCAGGCAGTTACAAACGCAGGAAGAACAATTTCTTCAATCAAGAGACATATGGGTACAGATTACAAGGTTGAGGTTGATGATAAGAGATATACACCACAGGAAATCTCAGCAATGGTTCTTCAGAAGCTTAAGGCTGATGCAGAAGCATATCTTAATGATAAAGTAACAGAGGCTGTTATTACAGTTCCAGCATACTTCAACGATGCACAGCGTCAGGCAACAAAGGATGCAGGTAAGATTGCAGGTCTTGATGTAAAGCGTATCATCAACGAGCCTACAGCAGCTGCACTTGCTTATGGTCTTGACAACGGCAACGAGCAGAAGATCATGGTTTATGACCTTGGTGGCGGTACATTCGATGTATCTATCATTGAAATCGGTGATGGTGTTATCGAAGTTCTTGCAACAAACGGTGATACACATCTTGGTGGTGATGATGTAGATAATATAGTAGCTGATTACATCATGAACGAATTCAAGAATGCAGAGGGTGTTGATCTTAGAAATGATCCTATGGCTCTTCAGAGAGTTAAGGATGCAGCAGAGAAGGCTAAGAAGGAGCTTTCTTCAATGACAACAACATCTATCAACCTTCCATATATTACAGCAACAGCTGATGGACCAAAGCATATCGATATGACTCTTACAAGAGCAAAGTTCGAAGAGCTTATTTCAGATCTTGTTGATCGTACAACAATTCCAGTACAGAATGCACTTAGAGATGCTGGTCTTACAGCAAACGATCTTTCAAGAGTACTTCTTGTTGGTGGTTCAACTCGTATTCCTATGGTTCAAGAGCACGTTAAGAAGCTTACAGGAAAGACACCTGATAAGAGCCTTAACCCAGATGAGTGCGTAGCTATCGGTGCTTCTATCCAGGGTGGTAAGCTTGCTGGTGATGCAGGCGCAGGTGATGTTCTTCTTCTTGACGTAACACCACTTACACTTTCAATTGAGACAATGGGTGGTATTGCAACACACCTTATTCCTAGAAATACAACAATTCCTACAAAGAAGAGCCAGGTATTCTCAACAGCAGCAGATAATCAGAGCGCTGTAGATATCAACGTACTTCAGGGTGAGCGTGAATTTGCTCGTGACAATAAGTCACTTGGTCAGTTCCGTCTTGATGGAATTCCAGCAGCTAAGAGAGGTGTTCCTCAGATCGAGGTTACCTTCGATATCGATGCAAATGGTATCGTTAATGTTTCAGCTAAGGATCTTGGAACAGGTAAGGAGCAGCACATCACAATTACAGCTGGCAGCAATATGTCAGAGGATGAAATCAACAAGGCTGTTAAGGAAGCAGCTGAGTTCGAGGCTCAGGATAAGAAGCGTAAGGAAGGCATCGATGCAAGAAATGATGCAGATTCAATCGTAATGCAGACAGAGAAGTCACTTGCAGATGTTGGAGATAAGATCTCAGCAGATGACAAGGCTAAGGTAGAGGAAGATATCAAGGAACTCAAGGAACTTCTTGCTCATTCAACTCCTGACAATGTTCCAGAAGAGGATGTTGAAAAGCTTAAGAGCGGCAAGGAAAAGCTTATGAATGATGCACAGCAGCTCTTCCAGAAAGTTTATGAGCAGGCTCAGGCAGCTGGTGCAGGAGCAAATCCTAATGCCGGTGCAGGCCCAGACTTCGGTGCAGGTGCCGGAAATGGTTCAGATCCTAATGGCGGAGATGATGTAGTAGACGGAACATACAAGGAAGTTTAATTTAAAGTAATTAGCTTAATTGCCTGTCTAACCAAATTACATTTGGGATTGAAATAGATTAAAATTAGTGATATAATCAAAAAAGGCAGTTAGTTGTTCTGACTGCCTTTTGTTGAGTATTAAGAGAAAAGGGAAAGTATATGGCAGAGAAAAGAGATTATTATGAGGTGTTAGGCGTAGATCGTAATGCCTCAGCGGATGACCTTAAAAAGGCATATCGTGTGCTTGCTAAGAAGTATCATCCGGATATGCATCCTGGCGATAAGGAAGCAGAAGAAAAGTTCAAGGAAGCTAGTGAAGCATATTCTGTATTAAGTGATGATAGTAAGAGAAAGCAGTATGACCAGTTCGGACATGCAGCCTTTGAAAATGGCGGCGGAGGTGGTGCAGGCGGCTTTGACTTCTCTGGCATGGACATGGGAGATATATTCGGAGATATCTTTGGTGATTTCTTCGGCGGTGGCTCAAGAAGCAGAAGAGCTAATAATGGTCCTATGAAGGGAGCTAATATCCGTACTTCAGTTAGAATCAGCTTTGAGGAAACTGTTACAGGTACGGAGAAAGAGGTTGAGTTCAATTATAAGGATACCTGTCCTGAATGTAATGGATCCGGTGCTAAAAAGGGAACATCACCGATTACCTGTTCTAGATGTGGTGGCACAGGTCAGGTTATTACAACTCAGCGTACTTTATTTGGAATGTCAAGAGTATCTTCAGTTTGCCCGGATTGTAGGGGAACAGGAAAGATAATAAAGGATAAATGTCCTAATTGCTTTGGAAATGGATATAAGCTTGTTAAAAAGCGCATAAAGGTCAATATTCCAGCTGGTATAGATGATGGTCAGATGGTCAGAATGTCAGGTCTTGGTGAGCCTGGAACAAACGGAGGAGAAAGAGGAGATCTTCTTGTTGAAATTGTAGTTTCTCAGGATTCACGTTTCCAGAGAAATGGCTATGATGTATATTCTACAGCAGAGCTTCCGTTTACTACAGCAGCTCTTGGCGGAGATGTCAGAATTGCTACTGTAGATGGTGATGTGCTTTATACTGTAAAGGCAGGAACTCAGACTAATACAAAAGTAAGGCTTCGCGGTAAGGGTATTCCTTCTATCAGAAATAAAGAGGTTCGCGGAGATCATTATGTAACTCTCATCGTTCAGGTTCCAACAAGGCTTACAAGCGAGCAGAAGGAACTCCTTCAGCAGTTTGATGCAACCTTTGGCGGTGGTGCAACAGAGGATGGTTCAGCTAGTGCCGGTGCAAAGAAGAAAAAGAAGAAGTTCTTTTAAAATACATTTATCATTTAAGGAGGTTTTTAGACATGCAGTGGAGAAAAATCACAATCGAAACCACTACGCAGGCGGAGGAAATTGTTGAGAGCGTTCTTTGTGATTTTGGTATTACAGGAACTGAAATAGAAGACAATCTTCCATTCACCAAAGAGGAACTTGAGAAGATGTATGTTGATGTTCCTGAGGTAGGAGAGGATGACGGAACAGCAAAGGTTTCATGCTATATCGATATGGAGACTGATGCAGATAAGCTCATCGATGAGCTTTCAAAAAAGCTTGCAGAATATGCAGGTGCTGTTGATTTAGGCAGTCTTAAATTTACAAAATCAGTTACGGAGGATAAGGATTGGATGAACAGTTGGAAGGAGAATTTTAAACCTATCAGAGTTGCAGATGATATTGTTATTAAGCCTACTTGGGAAGCTGGCTTAGAGCTTAAGAATACAGATACTATTATTGAAATCGATCCGGGTTCAGCATTTGGAACTGGTACACATGAAACAACAAAACTTTGCGTTACAGCAATCAAGAAGTATTTAAAGAAGGATGACGCTGTTATTGATATAGGAACAGGAAGCGGTATTCTTTCAATTCTTGCTATGAAGCTTGGAGCTAAGTGCGCAGTTGGTACAGATATAGATGCTAATGCAGTTTCTACAGCTAGGACAAACACAGTATTAAATAAGATTACAAAGAATGTTGTTTATCTTGAGGGTGATGTAATCGGCGATGAGAAGATTAGAAAGGAAGTTGGCTATCAGATGTATGATGTAGTGGTAGCTAATATACTTGCAGATGTTGTTATTCCTCTAACAGATGTTCTTAAGGATATGATCAAGCCGGGTGGAACATTCATTACATCAGGTATCATCAAAGAAAGAGCAGGAGAAGTTGAGTCAGCTCTTGCAAAGAATAATCTTAAAGTTGTTGATAAGCTTGAGCTTGGTGATTGGGTATGTTTTGTAGCAAAGGCTTAATTATCAGTGAGACCTAAGATAATAAGATTAATGTTGCAAGGGTATATTTAATTCGATAAATCACAACTATAGAAGATTGATTTTGTAAGTAAGACCGCTCTAGGGGAACCTAGGGCGGTTATTATTACGCAAAAAAATATCTACCATATTTATGGAAAAAGTGGTATAATGAAATTTAGTGTTTGTTATGGGCGGATTAAAGCAGCATTAAGTTATATTTATGCCTTAAAATAGTAACAGCCTATAATGTCAGTAATAGCTTAAAAAGGCGGCAACGGCCCCTAATGGCAGTAATAGCTAAAAATGGCGGCAACGGCCTCTAATGGCAGTAATAGCTTGTAATAACAGCAACCAGTAATGATAGTTGCAGTTTAGTATAAGGGAAAGAAATGATCGGATAAAGGTGCGCATATGTACAGATTTTATGTTGATGAAAGTGATGTAAATGAGGCTTTAGGTGAAATAACTCTAAAGGAGGAAGACTATAATCATATTAGAAATGTCCTCAGGATAAAACTGGGTGAAAAAATCGTGGTATGCGACGGTGCCTGTCATGATTATTATTGCAGCGTAAAAGAGCTTGGAAGTGGAAAGGATCCTGTAATAGCTGGAATTGAGCGAATGGAGTTTTCAAAGAATGAGCTAAAGCCAAGAATTGTTCTTTACCAGGGCTTTCCTAAAAAGGATAAGATGGAGCTTATCATTCAAAAGGCTGTAGAGCTTGGCGCGGCTGAAGTTGTTCCTGTCATGACAAGAAGGACGATAGTAAAGCTTGAGGATCCAAAGAAGGAAGCAAAGAAGATTGCTAGAATGAATGAGATAGCAAAGGCTGCAGCCATGCAGTCTGAAAGAGGAGTTATTCCTCAGGTGGCCTCTCCTGTCAGTTTTAAGAGCATAATAAAGGAAATAGGAGAAAAAATTAAAGCTTCAGGAAATTCTGATAGCACGAAAGTCTTTGGCATAATACCTTATGAGAATGCAGAGGGCATGTAGGCTTCAAGAAAGCTTTTTAATAGCA
>JAEEGI010020173.1_pt1 | contig 13375 bp, 12 predicted proteins | sample 8958751 | NCBI WGS metagenome assembly JAEEGI01 (sample SAMN16246545, study PRJNA631951) | gut metagenome | biome: gut microbiome; feature: rumen; material: KS-attached | host: Bos | place: Iran: Karaj | collected 2018-10
TCTTTCGGCGTAATGCGGCATATACGGATGAACCATTATCATAAGATCTTTTATGATATAGCAAAGGTCGTGGATAAGAGCGGCAGCTTTTTCCGGCTCTGTATTGCGTGTTTTCCAAGGCTCGCCGTCCTGGAAAGCTTTGTTCGCAATTGAAGAGATATTGAAAATCTCATGGAAAGCGTCTTTAAGCTCAGACCAGTCCAAAAGATCTGTAACTTTCTTCTCGTCTTCAAGAATCTGTGCCCACAATTCTTTGTTCGGTGTTCCCTCTGGAATTACGCCATCATAATAGCGGCTGACGAATGTCGTCGTTCTGTTTACCAAGTTACAAAGATTTCCTACAAGCTCCGAGTTAACTTTCTCCTGAAAATCTTTCCACATAAACTGGAAGTCAGATTTTTCAGGTCTGTTGTAGAACATATAGAAACGCCAAACATCAGACGGAATTCCAGACTCGCGTGCATCAGTTCCAAAAACTCCGATTCCTTTTGACTTACTGAACTTTGTGTTCTCGTAATTCATGTATTCCGTGCTTGACATGTGGTAAAGCTTTGTCCAGTCTTTTCCGGAACCAATCAAAGTCGATGGGAAAATAACTGTGTGGAACGGGATATTGTCTTTTCCGATGAACTGGAAAAGGTCAACAGGAACTTTTGCCCTTGGTTCTGTAGACTCTGATGGAAGCCACCAAGATTTCCAATCAAACTGTTCCGGTGAATTCTGCTTTGCAAGCTTATCAGCAAGAGCTTTTGTAATCGAGATATATCCGATAGGAGCATCGAACCAAACGTAGAAAACCTTGTCTTCAAAGCCTTCTTTTGGAACAGGAATACCCCACTTCAAATCGCGTGTAATGGCACGTTCATGAAGTCCGTCGCGGATCCAAGCTTCTGTCATCTGAACGGCGTTCTTAGCCCACTGTCCTTTTTCTGACGTTTCTTTCATCCATACGGCATATTCTTTCTGAATGCCAGGCAAATCGATGTAAAGATGTTTTGTCTGCTTCATAACAGGTGTTGCGCCGCATGTAGAACAGCGCGGATTCTTAAGCTCAACTGGCTCAAGAAGTTTACCGCAGTGCTCGCACTGATCGCCGCGTGCATCTTCGTAACCGCAATGCGGACACGTACCGCGCACGTATCTGTCTGCAAGGAAGCGCTCGCATTCCGGGCAGAAAAGCTGCTCTATCGTGTTTTCTTTAATGAATCCGCGCTCGTCGAGCATTTTAAAAAGCGACTGAACGATTTCTGTCTGCTGCGGCGTCGATGTTCTACCGAAATAGTCAAAGTTTATTCCGAACCATTCATAAATATCCTTGTGGATAGCATGGTAAAAATCACACAATTCCCTAGGTTTTTTATGCTCTTCAAGAGCTTTTGTTTCTGTGGCTGTTCCGTATTCGTCAGTACCGCACACATAAAGCGTATCGTATCCGCGGCTGCGGCAATAGCGTGCGAAAACATCGGCAGAAAGCACCTGAAGAAGGTTCCCCAAATGAGGAACGTTGTTTACATAAGGTAAAGCTGAGGTTATAAGTCTTCTATTCATAATAGAATATGATAATTACTTATGGCTTTCTGCGCAAGACGTTTATGTTGGTTTTTTTGTGGCTAGCGCTTTCTTTGAAGACTGTTTTATGTTGAGGAAAAGCGTTTTTTCTGTTTCGTATCCTGCTGGAATCTCCAGTTTCCAATAGAACGTGAAACAAGTTGCATAAGTTGATTTCTCATAAGAAATTGGCTGTATGCAGATACCAGCGTTTTCATTCGGTTCAAACGTGAATACTGTAGAAGTTTTTGAATCTGTCACTTGGCAGCACGAAACATCATGCTGATGTATAAAAATTTGGTCAGTGCAAGAAGCAATGCTTGTATCGGCTGATATAACTTCAATACATCTGTTCTTTATGTCAAAATCAGTCAAAGCTAGATTCGACTCTACCGCGAAATAGCATCTTAGATAGTCCTGGCTTTTGTTCTGAATGATATATTGGACTTGAATCGAATTGTCGGAAAAAATATATTTTTTTCTAAGCCGTACATCCTGATGTTTTTTTCCGTATGTTCCTTCTGCTTCTAGAAAAAGTTCCTGTTTTGCTCTGGAAAAGCCTGTTTCTTTATACGATAATTCCGGGAATAATGTATTTAAAAGAGGTTTTCCGTTTTGATACAGTTCAAAGAACGAATTCTTATCTGTAAAAAAATCTATGAATATCTTTTTAGGATATATTCCTTTTTCACATTCTGAAGAAATAGTGTAATTTTTACAGCATTCTCTTACATCAAGCTCAAAAACAGCCCCACCATCAGAAGCCAAGAAACTGTTATAAACCGGAGTACGGCACATGTATTCTTGATTTCCGTCCATATCAAGGTCAAAAGAAGCTAAAAGCGTATCGTTCCTAAGCGAAACTTCTTTTATAAGTTTTTCTGCAAGAAGAAGATGATTGTACGCTTGCTGACGGATTTTCTGCTGTTCCAACGTCGTAAGATTTTCGTTCCAATACGCAGACCTTTCCTGTGCTTTCCAAAGCTCATCTCTTGCTGATTTTTTGCGAGCTTTATCGCCACGGCATTGATTTACTTCGTTTGAAATTTGAATCATTCTTGAATAAAGCCTGAACGATTCAGGATTCCGCGCTATAATTTCTTTTACAGGTCGGTTATTTTTACTTGAGCCTGCAGGAATAAAAGCTCTGGTAAATGAACGGCAGTTTTTTAAGTATTGAGAAGCTGTACACAAACTGATAGTGTTCTCTTCTTTTATCTCAGTTAAAAACTTTTCAATCCATCCATTTTTTATAAGTGCGGAAAGATGACCAGGCATAAAAAGCGTACTTATTGTCGTTACTTTTTTTGCCCCTGACAATCTACTGAAAGAAGAAAGATATGATTCAGCAGAATCAGACTTTGATGGAATCATGTTACCAGTAAGCGCAAGAATATTTATGGTTTTGCCATACTCTTCTACGATAATCGGTTTAGAACTTAGCGCGGCTGCCTTATCTTCTGGCGAAAGTAGCTGCATATCTAGGAAGGCGTAGTCCATCCCGCACGTACAAAGACTTGTTATAAGCGAAGAATCCCACGCACTGCTCGTAAGCCATGCCCCTCTCGGCTTTTTTCCAAAAAGCTTACGAAGAGCTGTCGTCAGCATTTCTATCTGACCTACTCTATCAACAGGAAGTAAAAGCGGAAGTATAGGATCGTAATAACCGCCACCAACTATTTCAATTTGTTTTCTTGATACAAGTTCAGATATAATATCAATTGCTTCAGGATGCTTCCTTCCAAGCCAATCGGCTTTTCTTCCTGAAATTGCGATTGTGAAATTACAATCAGGATGAGAATAGAAAAATGAGAGTATGTTCTTTAAGTTGTTCTGATATTGTGTTTCTTCTTCAGAATCACGGATTATTCCGTCAGAATCAATTCGTAGAACGAAGCAAACACTAGTATTCTCCATTAGAAACCATCCGATTATAGCAACAATGCATAGTATAAGAGGCAGATTATTTATGATAAATCACAATTCTTATAATTTAAAGCCTTTGGCAAAAGGATTTGTAATTTTTTTGATGCATTTTCTTGGACACTTCTTTGCCATCTCAAGTGTGAGTGTCTCGTCTTTGTTACAACCGCCACACGATGTACAACCGACTGTACAATTGCCGCTCTCTTCTCCTTCTGGTAAAGAGCATTGAATGAAGTATTCTTTTTCTCGTGGGATAAGGTCTATTATATTTTGAGGGCAATGCGGCACACATTCACCACAACCGTTGCATGATTCAGTTACTACGGCAGTTCCGTTCTTAATGATTATAGCGTGCTGCGGGCAGAACGTTACGCATGTACCATACCCAATGCAACCCCATTTGCAGAATTGTTCTTTTCCGTAAATTTCAGAAAACAGACGGCAATCTGTCATTTCTCGGTGTTCAAGAAGTTTTGTTGCGCCGTTTCTGTCCGGTGAACATTTTATGACAGCGCACATTCCGTTATCATTTTCTTCTGAATCGATTAAATCATTTAAAAAATCCTTTTCTTCTTTTGCGAAAACCTTTTCAGGATCGAATTTAAAATATGTGAACAACAGAAAGCAAAGTCCGCAGACTGCCAGAATTATTAAAATAGAGAGTAAAAATGCAACAAACATCAGAATACCTCTGGATTAAGCCAAGAAACATTAAAAGCAAAAAGCATAAAAAGAATTACAGCGATGCAAAGAAAAAGCATTGCGCTTTCTTTAAAGCTTATGTATTGCTGTGAGCTTTTCATCTTCCAACGGACTGCATATATGATAGGCAGCATACAGAAAAATGAAAGAATACACGCCAGTGAAACAAGAATCGCATTTCCGAACGATATACCTTCGTTCATAGCAAGAAGAAGCACACAATATGAGAAAAAGAAACCGGTAACGTTCTTTTTTAAAAGACGGGATGCGAATTCTGTAATTACTACGGAAATTAGGTAAATGATGAAAAAACAGAAAAATGGATAAAGTTCAGCAAGTCCGTTAGGAACTAATATAAACTTCGTAATTGGCCAGCATATACAAACTGAAAGAAGTATCGATAAAATCTCTTTTGAAAAGAAATACAAAATATCGTTTGGCTTCTTGGAGAAAATAATTATCTTATTAAGGCCGATTCCGTAAACGAATACAGCTGATGAAACAAGCACATAGAAAAAGAGGATATTGAACATAATCTAATCTTTTCTCCTTACTATTTCTATTTTTTTGTTGATAAATATGAACATTGCCACGACGAGTCCTGTCAGAACAAAAGCTCCTGAAATCGTTGAGAAGAAAAACGATAGCGTGGAAGTTTTGATAAACGGATACTTAAAAATGTGTATACCGTCACGGAAAGGCAGTGAAAAAGATCCGTATGCAAGAAATTCGCGGATTATAGATACAATCACAGCTACTCCTGTAAGAATACCGGAATTACGCATATTGACTGCAAATATGTTGTACTTGTAGTTTGCTTTAGGTTCCAGAATATGTCCTGTCAAAAAAGCCGATGCAGGTGCTAGATAAATTGCAAAACCCATCGTTAGAGCGATAATCGGTGAAAAAAGAATGACGAATTGTTTGAAAAGAATTGTCATAGACAGCATAAAAACTATCATAAGAACGTTTTCAAGATTTGCAAGGTTAAGCTTTTCAATGAACATTTTTAGAGCAGTTCCGGAAAGCATTACAAAATTGACAGCTATAAGCATTATGATTGTATATGCAAATCTTGAAGGAAGAGGAACGATAAAGCTTAAAATAGCTGTTGTGAACATAAAAATGGATTTTTTCATTTTTTCTCGACTTCCTTTGAAACTATAACAGGAATCTGCCGGGCACAATAGTTTATTTGTGTTTTTGAGGCATTATAGTCAAGTTCATCATCTCCGGAAAGATAATGAGAATTAGCCGCATAACCAGCAAAAGTACCTTTTTCTTCGCCATCAAAATACGTGTAAACAGCCGCGGCTGGTCCAGAAATGCCTGTCAATCTTAGAAGAACAGCCCTTCCCTCTGTATTTCTTTCTGTATCTGTTATCTTATAAACAGCCGCGGAAACAACCGCTGGTGTTTGTATATCAACATAATCGCCAACAACGTATGTAGTGCCATATTTTGCAGAAAGCACATCAGAAACACTTGATTGTAGTTTTTCTTTCCATGTGTCTCTTGAAAGCAGAGTCACGATGGCGAGTAAAAAGAAAAGGACAAGAACAATAACTGTAAATGCACCGTATCTGTGTATGAGAAGTTTTATCTCTGCAGTCATTTCAAAAGCTCCTGTTTTTTAATAAAAAACGTCATATAAAGCCACTCCTCTATTAACTGGATAAGCGGCGAAATTATGTTAACTGTGAGTACTACGAACATAGAGCCTATATGCCCAGTTCCGCAACCGTTTATGAAGAAGGAGGCTATGCCGGCTCCGAAAGCATAAATTATCTTTCCTGGTATACTTGAAGGAACGGTTCCAGCCCACGGTAGAATGAAGAAAGCACATACAAGTGTACCGCTCGTACACAACGCTAGCAGTATGTCTCCGGCATTATAAAGATTGCCGAAAGGTACGATTCCGAAAATTCTGACGCAAAAAGCATAAACTGCAAGGAAAACGACAGGTACTATCCAGTCAATAAGTTCAAATGAAATAAGAATGATAGTAGCAGCGAGCGTAAGCAAATTAAAACGAAAACCTGCTATTACGCTTCCATTGTCCCACAAAAGCGATATATATCCTTCCGGCAAAACAAGTCCAGTAAACTTAAAGACCGTCCTGTTAAGGAAAGATGTTATTGCTTTATCGACAGGCATTACAGTGAATGTTCCGTCCGCCAAAAGATTTGAGAATATATTTCCATCTTTCAGATATTCAATCGGAATAAGGAACCTTGGAAAGTAATTGCTGCGGAAAAAGTAAAGCACCAGGACAGATATAACAGCAGGATTTATCCAAGAGAAAGCAAATCCGCCAGAAATGTATTTTGAAAGAAGAAGAACAATAGGAACAAGTATGAAAACAACTACAGGAGGATAATTCTGCGGTATAAAAAGTCCTATAAAAAGCCCCTGAAGGATTACGATAAAATCTAGTTTGAAACGTGTATGTTTAAGACATGAATCTATAAAATCGGCGGTAACAGAGGCAAACACTGAAACTACGATGATAATAAATGCGTTATAACTTTTTGTAAGAAAAAGCATTACAAGCTGCGGAACAAAAAGCAGCAGCGAAACTTTTGCTGTATCATTTATAGACGGCTTTGAGTTGAAAAATGGTGTTAGCGACAAAAACTGATACTTTTTTTTCATTTCAGATCACCTCTAATGAGCGATATTGATTGGAAAAGCGGCAGACGCGCGGGACATGCTGTATTGCAAAGTCCGCATTGTGTACATAAAAGAGACGATTTTAGGAAAACTTCCAAAAGCGGAGTATGATAATAATAATGGTCAAAGAACATATCAGGATGAAGTTTTACCGGACACGCCCTGTGACAGTTTCCACAATGAATGCAGTGCGTCTGTTGCTGGTCAGGAACAGAGCTTCTTGAAAGTATTGTTATTGATTTAACTATGTTCGTTACAGGGGTGTCGGCTTCTGAAACCGCAATTCCCTTTATAAGCCCGTTAAAGACAATCTTATACGGCTTTTTACGGAAGCCGCCGCACTGCTCTACAAGTTTTCTAAGAGGCGTTCCTATACGAGCCTTGAACATCGTGCTTGTTTTTAGAGCATCGCCAGAAACATGGACGAACCGCTCCAAAAGAGGCTTCTGCAAGACAACAGCTTCGTAAGCGGAAAAAGCCGTCGTGCTGTCTATTGCGACAGAAGTTTCATATTCATATTTGTTATCAGCAAGAATAATGTCAATTTCTCTTTTTCCGCACATAAGTTGCCGCGCCGCCGGGACTTTTACAAACTCCATGTTTTTGTACGGAACGTTCTCTGGTATTTTATCTGTTTTGTCATGCAGAACAAAAATCTTGGCGGCGCCAAGAGCCTTCCCGACTACGGCGGTGCCTTCCAGCACTTCATTAATTTTTTGAGAAGCAATGAAACTGTCCGTACATACGCTTGGATCAGCGTCGAACAAGCGGACAGAAAGAACAGTCTCTCCTTTTTTATTGTCGCTGAACGACAGTATTTCGCGTGCTATTGAGCAAGGTGTGTCAAACGTGTTTATAACACCATTGTCCGCAAGAATAGAACATATATCGATTGCAGAAAGATTGTCCCAGTTGTGCGTCCGTAGCCTTTTTCCTTTGTAGGAAAATTCACCGTCAAGCCTGATAACAGCAACTTCTGACTTTTTGCCGTTTGGCATTGTAAGCGTTCTATATTCAGTAAGGACACCTGGAACAGGAGCATGTACGGACGCACTGTACGCGTCGTGCTTGCCAAGTACCTGTCCTTCGCTCACGCGGGAGTTTACAGCTGTTTTCGGGACGCTGGCATTACCTTCCGCGTCGTTCAGCGACACGTAATCATAAAGCGGTATGTATGCATCAACGGCTTTTGAAAACGATACATCTTGTACTATCATTTTTTTCTTTATGTTCATTTTTTACAGCCTTTTATAAGTCTTAGAGTCAATAATATCACAAATAGCACAAAAAGCGAAATAATTGAAAGCATAGAGTTCATATCGTGCGAAGTGTCTCCTGCTTTCTTATATGTCGTAGCGAACAATTTTTCGTTCGACGCAATAAACTTTTCGGCGCCGCCGTTTTGGATGAAAGCTTCTGAAACCTTATCCAAAAACGAGTCATCAAATGTCTCTATTATTCGCTGCTCGGCTTTGATGTCGCCGTCGCTTTCCATAAAAGATGGAATGGAAATCACGTCTCCTACAGAAACTTCCGTAGAAACATCGGTTTCAAAAAGCCTTATGTATTGGGAGCGGATATTTAGCCAATATTCGTCGATAAAGTCTGCTGCGTCAGGATACTGATTTTCATTATTTTCAATGTCACGAAGCTCTTTTAACGCGGTATATGATACGCTGTTTATCCCCTCTGTCTCAGTATACTCCGAAGGAGAAGGCAGATACAAGCCATCATCGCCAATGCTTTTTATGATTCCCGAAGACATGAAGAAAAACACTGTAAGGACAACAGCGATGGCGGCAACAGTAGAAACGGAACGAATTGTAACTCGTTTGAATTTTCCGATATTTTTTGACGTAAGTATAGGTATAAAATGGAAATGGCACGTTGAATCGTAGATCATCTCTGCATATTTGACTGATACATACAACAAAATACACGACAAAACTGCGGCGGAAAAAAGCAATAAAAGTTTTACGCCACCAATTGCGACAGATAAAAATGAAAAAGCTGTGCAAATTATTACAACTGGATTAAGCAAAGTGCTTTTGATTCCGTACTTTTTACCCGTGTATTGCTCCGCCGCATAAAACGCGAAAAGAATGCAAACTGCGCCTGCTGCGGAGCTGTAGAACGGGCACCAAAGCGCGAATAACACGAGCGGGATTGCACAAATTGAACGAAGAAAAGAGATTTTTCCGAAAATAGTCAGCAGAATAATCACGACAAAACAAACAATAGGATAAAGATATGGATAGTGCGTAACAGAATCGGTTCCGAATGTAATTCCTGACTTATTCAGACTGTTTATAACGGCTTTTGATATATCATCTGGAACATAAATAATTTTGAAAGAACCAGATTTGTCATAGAAGAAAAAGTCTCGAAGATCATTATATGAGAAGCCTCTTACAGTAACAGGCTCACTACCCGGCATCATTCTGTTGTTCCATGCATGGTGATATTCAGGATCTTCAAAAATAATCTGATTCAAAAAATCGGTGTTTCCGATTGCATCTATAATTTCTGTATTTTTATATTCTGTCGGAAAATATAAAACCTTATAATTTTCCCAAATCTTGATTGACGGACTAATCCTTAGGAAAAAAACAACTGTCATTAGAATTGAGGCGGCAAAAAGGAAAAGGAAAAACTTAACAATCAGTTTCATTTTGGTTAACTTACAGAACGGAGAATGCAACTCCGACAAAAATACCAAGGAAGCAACCCATGATAACTTCCGCCGGTTTATGTCCGTTTACTTCCTTAAGAGGAGTAAAATCTTCTATAAGCCCTTTTTCTTTGAGTTTCATTCCAAGCTCATTCAAAGAACGTGTCTGAAGTCCGCTGGAACGTCTTACACCAAGCGCGTCGCGTATTACGACAAGAGCAAATGCGGTTGAAAGAATGAATATATCTGATGTTATTCCGTTTCTGAAGCCAATTGAAACACTAAGAGACATGACTAGTGCGGTATGGCTAGAAGGCATTCCTCCGGTCTTCCAGAACATAAGTTCAAGAAGCTCTTTTAACGAATGGACCTTGCCAGAAAGCAGCATTATTACGGTTTTTATGAACTGTGCAGAAAACCAGCTGAAAACCAGCGAAAGAAACACCGGATTAGCAATCATCGTCTGCATCTGAAACTTCGCTTGACCGAGCATAATCTCATAAATATTATATGTAATATGGAATTTTTGCAATACACAGCCGGCGTAGACGACGACGGAAGACGAATTGACAGAGTTATAAGGATTTTTCTCAAAAACATTCCGATGACAGAGATTTATAAGCTCATACGAAAAGGTTTAATCCGCGTAAATGGAAAAAGAGTTGAATGCAGCTACAGAATCAGGAAAGATGATGAAATAAAAATACCATGTTTTTCCGCAGATTCTGCGTCTTCAACAAAGTTATCTGTTGGAACAGATTTTCCGGCTGTTTATGACGTGTTTAAAAACTCTTTCGTACGTATTATAAACAAGCCTTACGGAATGTCAGTCCACGGCGGAGGCAGAGTTTCCGACAAATCTCCTTCTTTGGAGCAGATAGTAAATGCCCAATTTGTTCCAGAAAATGAATCATTGTCTTTCAGACCTGGCCCTCTTCACAGAATTGACAGGCATACAACCGGACTCGTTGTGTTTTCTCAGAATCATAAAGGAGCCGTAATTTTCTCTGAAATGCTTCAAAAACACCAGATAAAAAAAGAGTATCTTGCGATATTATCCGGTAACCTCAGTACGGAAGTTACTTGGGAAGATTTTATCGAGAATGATGAGGATTCAAGTGTTTTCCATACTGTAAAAATCGGAGAAGGAAAACTTGCGCGCACAAAAGTTACTCCAATTGCACATGGAGAGTTTTCTGGCTCAGATATCACGCTTGCAATCGTCGAAATTGATACAGGCAGGAAACATCAAATCAGAAGCCAGTGCGCGTATCATAATTTTCCACTGCTCGGAGATACGGCGTACAATAGCAAAAACTCATTGGACACAAATGGTCGGTTTTATCTTCATTCTTGGAGAATGACTTTTCCAACCGATAACCAGTTAGAACTTCCAGAGACAATTACAGCACCACTTCCAACAAATTTTCAGAATTTCATAAGAAATCACTTGTCGCAAGGCGAGTTCTCTAACTATAATATTATATTGTATGAACCTGTTGAATGATCTTGTCTGGTGGGTAAAGGGCGTTACCGTATTCGCTCTCGTAGGAGAAAGCGGAACCGGAAAAAGTTTCCGAGCAAAGCTCCTGGCTCAAAAGTATGGAATTGACATTATAATTGATGACGGGCTTCTCATACAGGACGACAAAATAATAGCCGGACATTCAGCAAAAAAAGAAAAAACATTCCTCGCAGCTGTCAAAGTCGCGCTTTTTGACGATAAACCACATCGTGATGAAATAGCCAAAGCGCTGCAGAAAATGAAAAATATAAAAAAAATCCTAATTTTGGGCACATCAGAAAAGATGGTAAACAAAATTGCTTTGCGTTTGCAGCTACCCGCCCCTTCTAAAATTATCCACATAGAAGAGATAGCGACACAGGATGAGATAGATAAAGCAATTCGTACACGGCGAATAGAAGGAAAGCATGTAATTCCTGTTCCAGCAATCGAAATAAAACGCAATTATCCACAGATTTTTTACAACACCGTTAAAGTTTTTCTTCAACGAAAAAACAAACCCAATAAACCTAACAGCAAGATATTTGAAAAGTCAGTTGTAAGACCAGAGTTCTCAAAAAAGGGACGTATCAGTATTTCTGAAGCTGCTCTTTCGCAGATGGTTATGCATTGTGTAAATGAATTCGACAATCAGATAAGAGTTAAAAAGCTTCAGATAAAAACGGACGCGCAGGGTTACAGATTCTTGATTACGATTGACGTACCATTCGGCACACAGCTAACTGGAAAAATCCACAGCCTGCAGCAGTACATTATCGATAATGTTGAGAAATTTACAGGAATCCTTATAGAGGAAGTCAGTATAATTATCGATAAAATAACACAATAAGTTATTCTACATTGACACCGCGGCTTTCATATCTTCTGAAACAGCAGAATCGTTTTCTGTGTTTTTTTCTGACTTTTGCGAATCCCCGCCACGACGTGAAGGTCTTTTTTTGGTGAACGCATCTTTTGGAATCCGGATTGAAATGCCAAGCTTTTTAAGGACTGTTCTTATAGCATATTCAAGTTCTGTACGCTGTGGATTCATCGGCAGTACAAAGTTACGGCACTGTGACCATGTACGCGTGTAAAGCTCTCCGGCAGCAGATGCGGCAGACTCTTTCTGCCAGTCAGTAAGGCCTTCTATAAAATCATAGATAAGATAAACAAGCTTCTGTCCTGTGCGGCAGTCTGGATTTGCGATATGAAGAGCATCAAGTTCTTTAAGGTGCGCAAGATAGCTTTTTTCGAATCCAGGCTTATCGTACATAAGTGCGGTGGCCGCGGGCTGAAGATACATATATACATCCGTTTCGAGCGCAAGTTGCACTATATCGTATGCATGACCAGAGTTTACTATTTTCAGAAGTTCCTCTGTAAGACGTGACGGAGAAACGGGAGAAAGCAAATTCGCAGACTTACATATCTTATGCTTAAGCTGATACGGCAATTTAAAGCCGGTAGTTGCGGCATATTTAACGGCACGGAGCATACGGACCGGGTCTTCAACGAATATATTGTCTAATGGGATTACCGGGCGAATTATTCTTTTACGTATATCGCGGACACCACCGACGTAATCGATGCACTGTTCTTTTATAGGGTCGTAATAAAGCGCGTTCAGTGTAAAATCACGGCGGCGCACGTCCTCGTCCATTGTACCAAAACTATTACCTACAGTTCCTTCTGCAAGAGAACGGAATGTGCTTACTTCAAAGATTTTTGCGCCGAAAAAAATGTGTACAAGACGGAATCGCCTGCCAATAATGCGTGAATTTCTAAAAAGCTTTTTAATTTTTGAAGGCGTTGCGTTCGTAACAATATCGAAGTCTTTTGGTGTGTTTCCAATAATAAGGTCACGGACGGCGCCGCCGACCAAATATGCAGAAAACCCGAAGTTACGAAGCTGCTCAATAACGCGTATCGCATCCGGATCTATTTTATTTTTATCAATACAATGTTCGTCTTTAGTGTATATAACGGCTGTCTTTACTGGTCTGCCGTTCTTATCGTTAGAATATCGTGTCAGCATCTAAAAAGTACAATACAAAATTTCAATATATTGTTCAATATGTAATGATATATGGTTTAGTTTCATACAAAAAAAGGGCCAGGATAACATTTGATGTTTACCCTAGCCTTTTTTCATCGTATGTTTTTATGTCCGCTTAGTTATCCAGTCCATAAGGTCTTTTTCAACTTCCTCATGGTTAAGCTCGTTCAAAAGCTCGTGGCGTGCACCGGGGTACAACTTGAATGAAAGGTCTTGCATTCCGATTTTTTTGTAAATGTCATTGAGCTTTGAAACAGACTTTCCGTATTCACCTACAGGGTCTTCCGAACCA
>JAEEGI010020179.1_pt1 | contig 13370 bp, 16 predicted proteins | sample 8958751 | NCBI WGS metagenome assembly JAEEGI01 (sample SAMN16246545, study PRJNA631951) | gut metagenome | biome: gut microbiome; feature: rumen; material: KS-attached | host: Bos | place: Iran: Karaj | collected 2018-10
AGACATTGATGTCACGGACGTTGAGATACCTGATGTCGATGCTTCATGTGTGGATTATTCCCAGTATGTGAAGAACTTGAATATACCAGGAGTTCCATTAGGTCCTCTTGCTGACGGCCTTGCCAACGCCGTTATGACCATTGCTATCGGATATATTGCCAAGTACTACCTTCAGAAAGGTTCAAAGGAGCTGAAGGGTGCCAAGGGCAGACGGGTTAAGTTGAAGGCTAAGATGAAGGCTCTGGGTCAGGTACCCAGACTTCTTGTGGAAGTCCCGGAACAGATTGGAAGCAGCGGCCTTACATGGGCCATGAAGGGTTTCGAGAAGGCATATAGTAAAGTGACAAAGAATAAAAGTGACGAAGAGGTCATGTCTGATATGGACGGGTACGATTATCCAGAAGAGGCACCCATAGAAAAAAGACCGAAGAAAAAAGGACTCTTTAGTTTTTGGAAGTAATTACTCACTTGGCCGAGGTAAATAGTACAGCAGGATCGGACATGACAGAATTCTGATGCTCATCAGCAGAATTCTGACCATTAGAATTTTCGTCATGAGCATCAGAATTCCAAAAACCAGCATCAACTGGAAGGTGTGACTAATTCCTCCCATTGGAAAGGGGAGGTTAGGTGGGGTTGATTGTTCTCACGCGCGCGCACGCTATGATAGCTAAACTAATTTTTATCCCACACTTCCTACACCTACGACACCAAATCTGGGTGTTGGAAGTGTCGGAAGTGCGGGTTCTTTTTTTGTTACACAAATAGCATGATTTTAGAGTAAGCGTACTAACAGACTGCGAAAATAGGGGAGACTATCTATTTTCGACCGAATTCAAGCTGCGTCAGTTCCTGATTAACATCACCGATAAAACGGTCAGGAAAGATTTAACATTTCAAGGGCAACACGGGCAGAAGCCATGAGAAGGAAGATGGGCGACACACCGAAGTTCATCAACTGGACACAGATAGCCACCACCTATTTCGGCAAGAGCCAGTCGTGGCTCATGCAACGCATCAACGGCAACATAGTCAATGGTAAGGAGGCGCACTTCAATGCGGCTGAAGCCAAGCAGCTGGAGGCAGCACTGCACGATTTAGGAAACAAACTCTTGGCAATTGCTTTTTGAAGGCTATTGTTTCTTTTGACAACACAAGAGTCTATGCCCGACCTCATGCAGGCCGGGGCCAAATGCAGAGAGCGCGCCTTCAACCATAAACAAGAAACAATAAAAACAAAATAAAGACAAGAGAGAGTCTGCCCCCTGTAAGCCCGTGGTTACTCTCTTAGGAATGTGGCTAAACTCACTAATAAGGGGATTAGTACAGTTCAGAGAGTCAAAACGGAATTTGGTCTATAAGCAATTATCATTTCATACAATCAGGCAGGGATTTCATACAAACAATGTGAAATATCTGCCTAATTTCTTGCTTTTATCAAAACTAATCGCTATATTTGCAATCGAGTTTCAAGTACCCAATGTGTTGGTGCGCGTTTTAATGGCTCAAACATAGCAAAAGAGCGATTGAATACTATTTAGTTTGTACGAATCTGGACAATTCGGACTTTCAGAATAAATAGTAGGCAATATGCTCACATCGATAGGATTATTGTACCCTTCTGGGCATAATACATTCTAAAGGTGTGGGCTATTGTTTATTACATTCTGAAAGGTAGTCCAGAACCTGTACAACTGTAGTGGCAATAGTCCCACACTCTTAAACAATAATCCGCTGACTTCTGGGGATTGGTTGGCACAATATTATTACTAATTATGACTTTTAATGGACTAGAAATGTCAGCTGTTACGAAATTAGCAATGGTTATGGCAGGTGCAGATGGAAAAGTAGAAAAATCTGAATTAACTTACATGGCTCTTGAAATGGCACGATTTGGAATTAAAGATGCAGATCCTATTATTAAAGGAGCAAATGCTATGGATCCAACTATTGCAATGGCAATCATTGAGAAATTTGATTATGAAAGGAAAAAGTACGTCGCAGCATACCTTGGAACAATGATGGCTGCTGATGGTGACATTGATGATAAAGAACTTGCTGTTTGGAGACTTACATCAACTTTATGTGGTCTTCCATCAATGACAATACAGGAAGCAATTAATCATATCAAGAATATATAAAAAGACATCTTAATGGTTATGCTATTATCGCATGACCATTAAGATTTTGGCAGGTTTCAACATGGACTTTGATATACTAGAAAGAGCTATTCCCATTAAAACTAATTTGCAAAATGCAATTGTAAATTGTCTTTCACAAGAGGAATTAGCAGATATTTGGAGTTCTACTCTCAATGAAAGTGTCATTGAGAAGCTAATCTTATTGGCACGTCCATATTTCAAAGAAGACCCAACGGATGAGACTCTTGATGTTCTTGCCTTATCTATTGGTACAATTATCAAAGAATATGAATGGGGATTATATTATTTACATAAAGAAGGCTTCCAAGAACTAAAAGAAAGAATTAGAAATGGTGTGGATATTGTACCACGTAATCAGTCCATTTGTGAAGAATTACTGAATGGTAACAATTATCCTAAAGGAGAACCTATTAAGTTTGATTCATCAGACCATATCCGTTATGCTAATGGAATTGATGTCTCTGGTCATAATTATGGTTGCAACAGACAAATAGAGATACAAAAGAATATTGAAGGGAGGGAAGGCTATACAGTAACCATATACAATCTTGATGGAGTTCATCCCTTATGGGGTAATAATGTTCAGATGGCTCCAAAGCAGATGCGAATCATTGATGCACAGCCTCCTATCGTTGGTGGTACTCTTGGCTTGGTTTCACTTAGGGGCTATGGTTATGATATGATGGGAAGTCCCTACTCTGACTATGCCATAGATTTGTTTTTTAATGGCAAAGAGATAGAAAAGGTTGTTTTGAAAATGCTAGATAGAAACATTGAACTGGAATATTTAAAATAAACTGTTATGGGTTTTTTCAATGCAATGAGCAGTATCGGTAAGATAAACGATTTACTCAAAGAAGCAGAATTTCAACTAAAAATTCTTAGTGATATGACTGACAACTCTGTTCCCAGTTCTAGGGTGCAGCAAGAAGTCGAGGATCTAAAAAAGTTATATAATCAAATCGGTAGTCTCCTAGAGAATAGTAGTGGAGCAAGAACAGCTGTTTATACTTTTTTAGGCAGGAAATGTCGTAGTTGGGAAATACTAACTTTTCTGAATGAAACTATTAAAGAACTAAAACACTATTAATATGGGACTATTTAGCAGTAAGGAACAGGATGCAATTGAGCAGATTGAGAAAATCAATAGGCGAATAAAAACAATACGCGAAATGATGCGTCAATCACCGAATGACCAACTAACACATACTAATATCAATGATGCCGCTTTACTTTTGAACGAATGCGCTTCTTTTTGGAGCAAATATGAGAGGTACCTTTCGCAAATGAATTTCATGCAAAAAACTTTATTTAAAGGAAAAGTTGTTGATTGCTGGAATGGCGAAAAGATTGGAGTTCTTACTTGGGAATCATATTTTAAAAATGTCTTTTCTGCTTTAACAGGAGAGGTGAGAAGATTATCATAGAAATACACAATGAATAAGAATTCAACTCCTATCCCAGGACTAACTTTCTCATTAAAACGTGCACTTGGCATAACAAAAGTTAAACAAAAGATTGTCAGAGCAACAGGCATACCCACATCAAAGGTAGGGGTAGAACGGAAAGTTGGTATTTTAATTTTGAAAACACTGATGGGAAAAAAGTGATATATCATGATATGATTTCTAATACTGTTTCCTACACACCCCCCATTTCTTACAAAAATAGTAGTGAGTGGTTGGGCTTTTTTAGGGCTATAGAAATTACATAATGACAAAGCATTTATGAGTGATGGATTGCAATTGTTCATAGTAATCATAATCTTTATTGTAGGTTACTTGTTAAGTGATGTGAGTAAATAAGAAGTTGGAAAACATTAATTCTGATTTCGTACATTAATATCTATATTTCGTACAAGGGCACAAGATTCACGTTTCTCAATTCATTATTATTTTCTACATTTGCACCATAAAACATTAAGCAGTGAGCAACAAGGTACTAATCATATCGAATGCTAACGAACTCGTTAGGATAAAACCTGAACGGGTGGTTTATGTGAAGTCAGATGGCAACTACTCCACAATGGTGCTGCATGATAAAACGGAACAGGTGTTTACCATGAACCTTGCTCAATGTCAACAACTGATGGAGGAACAGCTTGGCAAGGATGCTATGACCTTCATTCGTCTTGGCAAGCAATTGATAGTAAACAGAGCATACATCTTTAAGATTAATCCAAACAAGCAACAGTTATACATGTCTAATTCGGAAGTGAATATTGCTTTTGAACTACAGGCTTCGAAGGAGGCTTTGAAACAGTTGAAAGCTCTCATTGAATCAGAGACAAGAAAGGAGGGCAAGCTATGAATAACGATGAACTACAGGTACTGGGTGCTGAAAAAAAGCAGCGGAAAAATAATAAGATAAAGATTGCCATTATAGCATTAGTAGCCCTGCTGGCTATTGGTGGTGGAATTTACTATTATGCTACATCACCTAAACAGCCTGAAAAAATAAAGACGGGCAAGAAGATGGGAGAACCTACTATCGTACCAGAATTGCAAGCAGCTGTGGACTCAATGCTAAGGGATGAGTTGGAAATGATTGATGGTTTGCAAGGTCAAGCTATCGTAATGGAAGTGCAAACTGGTGAGATATTGGCAATGTCTGGACTGGAGCGCAACTTTGAAGGGAAATACCAACCTTGCAAAAACTTTGCCTATCAGCAGGAACTTGGAGCACTGATGCATACAGTCTCTCTTTTAGCTGTACTGGAAACAAACAAAGCAAAGTTGAGCGATGTTGTTCATACAGGTAGTGGTGTTTGGCCTGTAGAAGATGGCTACGAAATGAAGGATCACAACTGGCATCGTGGGGGATATGGTAGCATTACGTTAGATAGAGCATTGGCAGTTAGCTCAAATGTTGGAATAAGCTTAGCTGTAAACAAAGCATTTGGCAACAATAATCAGGCTTTCTTTGACCTCTTGGATAAAATGAGTTTTGGTCAGCCTGACAATATAGAAGGAATAGATGGCTTGAATCATACAAGCTATAGCTCTCCAAAAGATGAAGATTGGGCTAATTGGAAACTCTGGTGGAGTGCAATAGGCTATGAACGTAAGATAGCTCCAATTCAGATGTTGACTTTCTATAATGCTATTGCTAATAATGGCAAAATGGTTAAACCTACACTGAAAACAGGTGAGATAGAAATCATTAATCCTCAGATAGCTGGCAAAGCAAACATAGATAGCATGCAAATGGTATTAGAACATGTGGTGAGCCAAGGATTAGGAAAAAAAGCAGGGACTCCCATACTAAGAGTTGCAGGAAAGACTAGTACATCACAAGTAGGTGAATATGATTATTACAATGAAGTTGGCACACCCTTAGCAAATTATCAGCTTGCTTTCTGTGGCTATTTCCCTGCTGACGCACCTAGATATAGCATTATTGTTAGCATGAACAAATTGGGACTTCCTGCAAGTGGCGGCGGAATGGCAGGTGTTGTGTTCCATAATATCGTGGAGTGGATGATAACTCACGGTATGCCCCCAGTATTCTTCTTAAACGAGGAAACAAACGATACGATTAGAGTCACCTCTAATAATGTGGATTCTATTATTAGTAACTCATTAAAACAGGACTAATGAAGACCACATTATTTTATTCGTTCTTTGCAGTACTCATGCTGTTTGGTTGCAAAAAAGTGGAACAGGCAAATTGCACTTGTCCTCCATCAATCTATTTACAGCCATACGGCAACTATACGCAGAAAGAAGCCCAGCAATTAAGCAAGGTGTTAGAACAGAAGTTTAAAGAACTATTTGGCGTAGAGTTTGAAGTAGAAGTTTTGCCCAATAAGACTTTCACTTCAGAGCTGATGAATGATGCAAAGACTCGCTATCGGGCGGATAAGATTATCAACTCGCTAAAGGATGGTGCTGGCGATCACAAAATCATCATCGCTCTGACGCATAAAGACGTATCAGTACCTTACAAAGGTAAAGCTGATTGGGGCGTTTTAGGATTGAGCATACATGGCACATACACCTGTGTCGTTTCTGACTATAGGTTAAAGCACAAGAAACGTGATTATTGGAAGGTTGTGACTCATGAGTTTACTCATACCGCTTGCAACTATGGTCATTGCCCAGACGACAACCCTTTGTGCATTATGAAAGACGCCAAAGGAAAGGCTGATTTCGCCAATAAGGTCGGCTTTTGTAAAACCTGCAAAGAGAAAATCAACATATAGTTATAAAAAATGAAATACCTATTTCTTGACATAGATGGCGTGTTGAATACAAGTCGTTACCAAGATGCTTTAAATGAATCTGGCAGGCAATTCTTTGATGACGACGGAGCTTTGTTTGACCCTGATGCTGTGAGCAATCTTCGAAGCATCATTGACAAAACCTCTGCAAAGATTGTGCTTACCTCTACATGGAGGTTAGACGGAATAGAGGCAATGAGAATTATGTGGGAAAGGAGTCGGATGCCAAGCTATATTATGGGTATCACTCCCCATTCCATCACAAGATTTGCTGATATTGACACGCATGATGAGTGGTCTAAACATGCTATCGGCAGTCGTGGAATGGAAGTAAATGAATGGTTACGCAGAAATACAAAAGGTTCCAATGCTTATGCTATACTCGATGATGAGGATGACTACCTTTTATTCCAAGCAAAACATATCGTCCTGACTGACCCATTCGTTGGAATTACAAATGAAATTGCCAATAGAGTCATCGATATACTAAAATGACATGAAGAAAAAGAGAAAGAAATGGGGCTGCACACTCCTAATCTCATTGATAGTGATTGCTGTCTGTGGTGGATATTGGGCATGGAAGTACTATGGCTTACCTGAATGGCTTGATGATAAAGAATGCAAGACCATTGAGGAAAGAGCTGAGAAGGCTTTAAAGTTTACCCGTCGTCACAACATGAATGAACATTATGCATTGTTTGTGAATTACAGCATTCCTTCTGGCACACCAAGACTCTTCGTGTGGGACTTCCATCAGGAAAAAATTATCGCCAGTACCTACGTGATGCATGGCTCTGGAGGTGGTAGCACAGCAGAACGTCCCCGTTTTAGTAATCGTTTAGGGAGCGGTTGCTCATCATTAGGCAGATTTCTTGTTACTAAAGAGCATGGAAATGTCAACAAGCGAGGTTTCAGAATAAAAGGCATGGACTCCGATAATCAGTCTGCCTATTCAAGAGGATTGATGATTCATAGCTCTTTCTGGGTAGATAAATATTGCTGGATGAAGTACATTCCTCTTCACAACAAGAGTAGTTTGGGATGCATCACAGTTTCCTCTAGAGGAATGAACTATCTGGGGAAACTCATTAATAAAGAGGAAAAGCCACTCTTGCTTTGGAGCTTCTATTATAGTAACAATTAGCATCAGTGACATTTCTAACTTAAAAATCGATTAACCCAAATCGGTCTTTAGAACCATTTGGATTTAAAGGTTGTGATTAAGTGATCGGCGTGATGACGCAAGTTTTCTTTACAAATCGCCGTTTAAGGGCATAAATGTTAAAAAGTGTGCCAATGGTTGGCACACCGAGTGCCTACCATAGGCACTCTTTTCGATTCAGCAGCTCAAAAATATGCTTTTTGGTAATTGTTTATTACAAATTAGGGGATGCAATCAACCCCTCCTGTCCTCCCCTTTCTAAGGGGCGGGATTAGATACTGAGGGCAGTCCGAGGTGCAAAGGAGGAAAACATCAATAAATATACCTGCTGACGTAGTCCATCACTTCCTTTTTTGTTTCTGGAGGACACAATGCCGGATCATTGATGATGGCACTGTGTTTGCCTATCGGATTGATGACCATCTTCACGTTTGGTCCCACATGCCTAGGCTTGCCTGCCGTCCACGGATCATCATAAGAATAGTACAGCAGGATCGGACAGGTCGTGTTGGTAAAGAAATTCGTAGCGATGTCATTAAAAAGTGTACCATCGTATGTGCTTACGACCCAGCGGTCTTCGTCATGCAAAGCGTATGGCAGCACATCGTCGAGTTTGAAACTCGTGCCGGCCAGTTGGTCTTCAAAATAACTGTACCCGTTGTTCTGCCAGCCCAGTTGTTTGGCACATTCCACGAAATAGGAGCGAAAGGCGTCATCTTTGTTCTCCTCGTTAATGGAAACGACACGTTTCACCAATTTATCATTGTTTACCGCCAATTGCTCCAGCAAGTCTGTTCGCCCGGCATTGTGCGTGATGTATTGGAAAACCTGAAAATAGAAGTCGAACAGGTTGAACACATATTCGGTGAACGGCGGTGTCCTGTGGTGCGACGCCTCCATCTGCTGACAATACGTCTGATACATCCCCTGTTCGCCGTCCTGCAACGCTTTGCTGATGCCGGTTTTCATCAGTTCACGCTCATGCTCCGTACCCACCTCTTCGAACAGATACGGTCCGAAGCGCTCATCATTGAGGCTGAGCATAAACGGAGAACAGAAAGCCGTCGCCAGATCCATATCCTGCGGATAGTAATAGGCATAGATGATGGATGTCTCGCCGTTCTTGCTGGTACCCGCACTCATCCACTTGCCTTTGAAAAGAGGCTTCAGCGTCAGATAGACGTCATGCAGGTCTGCCGCGCTCTGAGCACAGGTCTGGTAGTCCCATTTCCCATTGTCCTGATTGTACGACTTGCCGTAGTTACGATGCTCTACATGCACCACGTTGGCATTGAGGTTGACACCGATGTCTGACACGTCGCTAAAATCATACCACTCATAGCCCTCCGTCAGCAGGACAGTGGGACGGTCAAAGCCGCGGAAGAGGATACACACGCGCTGCTGGAACGACTCACCGCCCTCGTCGTCGTGGTTGAGGTCCTGCGTAAAGAACATACTGTATTGCTCCTTGTAGTCCCATTCGCCGGTCGCTTTCTTTCGCACCGCCGCCGTATCGGGATCGGCTTCAATCATAGATATGGACTGGATGTCCTGTAGCGCCTGTTTGAGCGTCGTGTATTGTGGCGCTACCACCGGGTCGTCGTCTTGACACGAGGTGAATAGCAGGCAGCTTATCACCAGCACCCATAGAGCAATGCCGCCGCCAACGCGCATGTTTCTTTCTTTCATAGTTACTGGTCTGGAGAACCGTTGTAGTGATAGGGTTCTTCTATGGGCAGGGGCTTGAAGTCTGCATCCTCGGCATTGGCGGGAGCTTTATGGATGAGCTGTTCACCATATTCTCCGCGTACGGTGCCAGTATTCATCAGGAGGTCGGAATACTTGATGGTGGGAATGACAATGCCGAAAATACCGATACCGACCCGGATACCTTCGGGACGGACATTGTTGAAGACAACAGCCGTCTTATAGCCGAGGTGGTGATTGATGACCATGCGGTTATGCTGCTGGTAGGTATCCCACTGCTCCTTGTCAGTCTTGGTGGTGTCGGCATGTGTGAAGATGCGCCCGAAGTTGTCCACATAGTCGTCGATGACGTCGCCCTGGATGCTGTCGTTGGCCTTGAGGCATTCGCGGATATTGTCTTCCATCTGCCAGCGCATCATGCTGTCAGAGGGGCGTGTCACCATTGCTATCAGCAACAGGATAATTAAGAAGGTGATAAGGACGGCCAACTTGCCCAGACAGCTGTGGAGAAATTCCTCCATCAGCGACTGCTTTCTATAGCTGTTGCGGTTAAACTGTTCCATGATGAATGGTTATAGGCTACTCTTGTCGTTGTGTAAAAGGTTCATGAACTCCTGTCGGGTCTTGGCCTGGTTGAAGGCGCCACAGAAGTCACTGGTTGTAGTAATGCTGTTTTGTTTTTCCACGCCGCGCATCTGCATGCACATGTGCCGGGCCTCAACGACAACCATGACACCCAGTGGCTTCAGCGTCTGCTGGATGCACTCTTTGATCTGGAGGGTCAGACGCTCCTGTACCTGCAGGCGATGGCTGTAGATGTCGACCACGCGGGCAATCTTTGAGAGTCCGGTGATATAGCCGTTGGGAATGTAAGCGACGTGTGCCTTGCCGTAGAAAGGCAGCAGATGGTGCTCGCAGAGCGAGAAGAAGTCAATGTCCTTGACGATGACCATCTGGCTGTAGTCTTCCCTGAACAGGGCATCGGTGAGCACCTTATGAGCATCCATGCCGTAGCCGCGTGTCAGTACTTGCATGGCTTTGGCGACGCGCATGGGCGTCTTCTGTAGCCCCTCGCGGTCAGGGTCCTCGCCTAACAGCTGCAGAATGTCGTAGTAGTGGGAAGCCAGGTTGTCAAGCCCCTCTCTGTATTCTTGTTCTTGTATCATTCCTTTTGTGTTGTTTCAATACTGCACCGATATCTTGCCTTTGACGATGGTGGCTTGGTTGAATCCCATCTTCCGCAGGCTGACGAGCATCTGGTGTGCTTCCTCATAGGTGCGATAGTTGCCCACGCGGCATATCCAGCGCGGCGAATAGAAGTGAACATAGACTGGGGTCTCGGGGAAACTGGCCTTGACGCTATTGCCAGTCTGTTCTGCCTGCTGACGGTCCTTTCGTGAGTTTCCGCCTGCAAACACTTGTACGCGATAGCCGTTGATCTTATAGCTGTTGCGCATCATTTTCTTGGTCATGTCGACGGGTGCCGGTTCTTTCTCATCTTCAGCCGAGGTGTCGGCAGTTGTCGAGGATGTCGGCTGTTTGGGTTTGCTGTCGGCCTCTGTCGTTGCATTAGCAGGAGCAGTTGTCGTGGCAGTCGTGGCGGTAGCGGCCGGACCAAGTGCGGCCTTGTTCACCAGGTAGTTGATGCTGTCGGTCTGGTGGATGGTAATCGTCCCCTTGCCCGCCTCCTTTTGCTGTATGCGCTGGGTAAAGTTTTGAGCTGATAAAGGTAAAAAAGTAAAAAGGTAAAAAGGTAAAACCATGAGAACCCTTTTAAAATTATAGTATTCTGAAATTGTCATCATAATGTTCTATTTTTTACTTTTTACTTTTTTACCTTTTTACTTTTTATTTCTTCCAGGCGTCGATGATGCCCTTGAAGTCAGCGCACTTCAGCGAGGCACCGCCAATGAGACCGCCGTCGATGTCGGGCTTTGCAAACAGCTCGGGAGCGTTGCTGGCCTTGCAAGAACCACCATAGAGGATGGTTGTGTCGTCGGCTACAGCCTGACCGTACTTCTCGGCGATGATGCTGCGGATGTAGGCGTGAATCTCCTCAGCCTGCTCAGCGGTAGCGGTCTTGCCGGTACCGATAGCCCAGATGGGTTCGTAGGCGATGACGATCTTGCGGAAGTCTTCCTCAGAGAGGTTGAACACGCTGCCCTCGAGCTCGGCCTTGACGACCTCGTTCTGCTTGCCGGCCTCGCGCTCCTCCAGGCTCTCACCGATGCAGAAGATGACCTTCAGGTCGTTCTTCTGAGCCAGCAGCACCTTCTCCTTCAGGATCTCGGGTGTCTCCTTGTAGTATTCGCGACGCTCTGAGTGACCCAGGATAACGTACTGAGCACCGGTAGACTTCACCATCTCGGCAGAAACCTCACCCGTGAAGGCACCCTTCTCCTTGTCGGCGCAGTTCTCGGCACCGAGTCCGATAATGTCCTGATTGATGACGTTGGCGACAGATGCCAAGTGGATGAACGGGGTGCAGATGACAACGCCGCAGTTGGGCTTGTCAGCAGTCAGTGCTTCGTTCAACTCCTTTGCCAGGGCAATGCCCTCCTGCAGGTTCAGGTTCATTTTCCAGTTGCCTGCTACAATCTTCTTTCTCATTGTTGTGTTACTTTTAATTTGTTGATAATGGTTATTATGTTTTAAATGTTCTTTTCTCTTCAACCAGCGCGACCATGCCCACAGGCGGTCGGCAATGGTGAGCAGCAACAGCGGCAGGATGTACCACAGTACGATGATGAGTACCTTCTGCGGAATGGAGTCCTCGGGCATCTTGCCGATGGCCATTTTCTCCAGTTTCGCACTCAGGGCATACTCGTCGGGAAGCCTGTTCTTGCTCCATTTGCGGATGATGACACCATCCTTGAGCAGCAGCAGTCCCGGATTGCTGCGGATGATGGTCTTGAGCACGATGTCGTCAGTCTGGCAGAACGGGTACTCAGCACCCGTTGAGTTGCGCCATTCGTCAATGCCCTTGGCGCCGCTGGCCGTCAGGCAGTAGAACGGATAACCGTTGTCCTCGGCATACTCATACAGCTGGTTGATGAGGTCCAGCTGGCTGTCGTCAGCCTGTTCCAGATGCGGCGAGACGAGCAGCAGGGTATAGCCCTTGGTGTTCAGCAGCGTCTCCGTGATATCTTCACCGTTATCTATCCGCTCCACAAAGAAGTCGGCGTAAGGTGAATCGTGGCCTTCCATCATCTTCTGCCAGCCGCCGCGCAGGTCTGTGCCCACGTGGTAGGGGCGGAAGTCGAAATAGGGCAGGTCGTAGAGTGACCATCCTGATACGGCGACGATGAACACCACCGTATAGTTGAAGACTATCCATTGGTTAGACTTCGAGATGAACCTCACCATGTCCAACGGCCACCGTCTCACGATGACGGCCAGTAGCAGCAGAACGACATTCTTGAAGAAGGTCTGCCAGTTGGTGAGCACGATGGCGTCACCGAAACACCCGCAGTCGCTGATGGGATTGGCGATGGCCAACCACAGCGTCAGCGGTGTCATGACGAGCATCATCAGCAGTGCCAGCATAGCCATCAGCCGCCTGCGGATGGCGAAGAGCAGGCAGATGCCCACCGTGAACTCAAAGGCTGACAGCAGGACGGAGGCTCCGAGGGTCATCAGACCCGAAAAGTAATCCCCAAGTCCCAGTGCCGTCAGGTAGTCGTCCAGTTTATATTGTGTACCCAGCGGGTCAACGGCCTTGACGAATCCTGAGAATATCAGGGTCAGAGCCAGAATGATGCGGGCAATATTTACGATGACTTTCCTCACGCTTCACTCAGCTTGATAACTCCGAATACGGCATAGTTGATGATGTCCATATAGTTGGAGTCAATGCCCTCGCTCACCTTTAACTGCCCGCCTCTCAGCGCTATCTCCTCAATCTCCTTGATACGCTCTATCTTGGTGAGTATGAAGTCGGTATAAGAGCTGACACGCATGCCGCGCCACGCCTCGTCATAGTCGTGGTTCTTGCGCTTCATCAGTTCCAGCGCCTCCTGGGCATATTGGTCATAGAGCGTCAGGGCTTCTTCCACACTGATGTCAACAGTATCGCTGAAACCGTTGCTCAGCTGTATCAGGCCCACGATGCCATAGT
>JAEEGI010020186.1_pt1 | contig 13368 bp, 11 predicted proteins | sample 8958751 | NCBI WGS metagenome assembly JAEEGI01 (sample SAMN16246545, study PRJNA631951) | gut metagenome | biome: gut microbiome; feature: rumen; material: KS-attached | host: Bos | place: Iran: Karaj | collected 2018-10
CGGTCTCGCCGTGTGGGCTTTCACCCATTTCGGCGGCAGCGGCGAAGGCGCAGCCGTGGAGACGTTGCTCTACTGGGCCTATGCGATGCTCATCATCGCCCTGGTCGCAGTCCTGTGCATCGGTCTCTACATTTCGGCGACGACCAATCCGAAGAGCCTCGTGCGCATCGGTATCGCTCTCGCCGCAGCGGCCGTCCTCTGCCTGATCGCCTATTTCCTGGCTTCCGGCAAGCCGGCCCTCGGCTTCACCGGCGCCACCCCGCCTACCGCGGGTGAACTGAAACTCACAGATACCGTCCTTAACCTCACCTACATCCTCGGTGCGGGCGCCATCGTCGCCATCATCGCCGGTGAGATTATTTCTGGCATTCTCAACAAAAAAGCGTAAGCTATGGCAAAGAAAACACCGGAAATCAACTCTAGCTCGACTGCGGACATTGCGTTCCTGCTGTTGTGCTACTTCCTGATGACCACCACGATGGGTGACCAGTCAGGTCTGCAGCGCCGTCTGCCTCCGATCCCGGACACCAAGACTGCCCAGGACCAGAAGGTGAACCGCCGTAACATCGTTATCGTGCGAATCAACTCTGCAGATAAGCTTTTTGCCGGTAATGAAGCCATGGATATCATCTATCTGAAAGACAAGATGAAGGAGTTCCTTGCAAATCCTGCCAACGACCCGAACCTCCCCGAAAAGGAGGAAAAGGAGATCGAGGGCAAGACCTATCAGGTCTCCAAGGGCGTCATCTCCCTGCAGAACGACCGTGGTACCAGCTACCAGGCCTACATTGCAGTGCAGAATGAGCTCGTGAAGGCCGTGAACGAACTCCGCGACGAGTTCTCCATGCGGGAATTCGGCCGCCGCTTCAGCCTTCTTTCGGAAGATCAGCAAGAGATCGTCAAAAAGGCCGTGCCTCAGAACATCTCCGAGGCCGAGCCGAAGGATACTGGTAAAAAATAGAGGAGGAATGGAATATGTCTAAATTCGGAGGTTCAAGAAACAATAAGAGCGTTCCCGGCATCTCTTCGGGTTCCCTTTCCGATATCGTGTTCATGCTCCTGTTCTTCTTCATGGTGACGACCCAGATGCGTGAGACGGAAAACAAGGTCATCGTCAAGCTCCCGGAGGCCTCCGAGGCCGCCAAGCTGGAGCGCAAGGACCTTTCCGCCAACATCAACATCGGAAGTCCGACCCGTCAGTATCAGGCCATGTACGGTACCGATGCCCGTATCCAGCTCAACGATTCCTTCAAGACCATCGACGACATCCGCGACTTCATCGCTTCCGAGCGTGACGCCATGTCCGAGGCCGACCGTTCCCTGATGACCGTCAACCTCCGCGTGGACGAAGACGTCAGAATGGGTATTGTATCGGATGTCAAGCAGGAACTCAGACGCTGCTCTGCGCTGAAGATCATGTACGCTTCGAGAAAAGCCGGCGGAGACAAATAATCCGCACGAGTAATTTATTTGCATGAAAGCAGTCCTCCGGGACTGCTTTTTTGGTATCTTTTCCGTATATTTGCATGATTTAGACGAATATTCGATATGAAAAGGACCAAAATCAAGGAAATGCTCGGGATGGAACCGGGCCGTGACGTGCTGGCCAAAGGTTGGGTCAGGACCAAGAGGGGTAACAAACAGGTGAAATTCATCGCCTTGAATGACGGTTCCACCATCAACAATATCCAGGTCGTAGCCAATACCGAAATCATCGACGAGGATACCCTAAAGCGTATCACCACCGGTGCTTCCCTCGCCGTGAAGGGTGAGCTCGTCGCCTCCATCGGCAGCGGCCAGGCCGTGGAAATCCAGGCCAGGGAAATCGAAGTGCTCGGCGAATGCGATCCGATGCGCTTCCCGCTCCAGAAGAAGGACACTTCCCTGGAGTACCTGCGCAGCGTGGCCCACATGCGCCTCCGGACCAACACCTTCGGCGCCGTCCTCCGTATCCGTCACGCCATGGCTTTCGCCATCCACAAGTTCTTCAACGACAAGGGCTTCGTTTATCTGCACACCCCGCTCATCACCGAATCCGACGCGGAGGGCGCCGGCGACATGTTCCAGGTCACGACGATGGATCTCAAGAACATCCCGCTGGACAAGAAAGGAAACGTGGACTTCTCCAAGGACTTCTTTGGCAAGAAGACCAGCCTGACCGTGAGCGGCCAGCTCGAGGGCGAACTCGGCGCCACCGCCGTAGGCGAAATCTACACCTTCGGACCCACCTTCCGGGCGGAGAACTCCAACACCCCGCGCCACCTTGCGGAGTTCTGGATGATCGAACCGGAAATGGCCTTCTACGACATCAACGACAACATGGAACTCGCCGAGGAGTTCGTGAAATTCCTCGTCCAGTACGCCCTGGACAACTGCATGGACGACCTGCAGTTCCTGAATGACAAATACGACGAGGGCCTCATTGAGCGCCTGAAGAGCGTCCTCGGCATCGCCTTCCAGCGCGTGACCTACACGGAGGCCGTGGACATCCTGGAGAAGGCTGTTGCGGACGGCAAGCAGTTCGAGTACCCGGTCCACTGGGGTACCGATTTCCAGAGCGAACACGAACGCTACCTCGTGGAGCAGCATTTCGGCAAGCCGGTCATCCTCATCGACTTCCCGAAGGATATCAAGGCTTTCTACATGAAGCAGAACGAGGACGGACGCACTGTCCGCGGCATGGACGTCCTCTTCCCGAAGATCGGCGAAATCATCGGCGGAAGCGAGCGCGAAGCCGACCTCAAGAAACTGGAGACCCGCATCGAGGAACTGGGCATGTCCCGCAAGAACCTCGAATGGTACATCGACACCCGGCGCTACGGCTCCGTGCCGCACAGCGGTTTCGGCCTGGGCTTCGAGCGCCTGCTCCTCTTCGTCACCGGCATGGCCAACATCCGCGACGTCATCCCCTTCCCCCGTACCCCGAAAAACGCCGAGTTCTAACGGACCAAAAACACTGAAACTATGCTTGTCATCGGTATCGCCGGAGGCTCCGGCTCAGGAAAGACCACGGTCGTCAAGGCCATTACGCGACAGCTCAACGGCAAAGTCGTCGTCATTCCTCAGGACTCCTACTACAAGGATTCCAGCCACGTTCCCGTGGAGGAGCGCAAGAACATCAACTTCGACCATCCCGATGCCATCGACTGGAAACTGATGTGCCAGCAAATCCGGGAACTCAAGCAGGGCCATACCATCCAGCAGCCGGTGTACTCCTACATCACCTGCTCCCGCTCCACGACGGAAACCGTCACCGTGGAGCCGGCCGAGGTGATCATTGTGGAAGGCATCCTCATCTTCACCTGCAAGGAACTCCGCGACCAGCTGAACATCAAGATCTTCGTGGATGCCGACGACGACGACCGCGTCCTCAGGATCATCGTCCGGGATGTCGCCGAGCGCGGCCGCACCATCGACACGGCCATCGAGCACTACTGCGACACGGTGAAGCCGATGCACCTGCAGTTCATCGAGCCTTCCAAGCGCTACGCCGACATCATCGTCCCGCAGGGCGGCCACAACCAGGTGGCGATCGACGTCCTCGCCACCACGGTGCAGGAGGCCCTGGAAAAACGTAACCGGCACAAGAAATGAAACTGACGCCCGACCAGAAAGCAGGACTTTATATCACCGCGATCGTCCATCTCGCGGTGATTATCGTTTTGCTGCTCTGCCAGATCGGGTATTCCGTCCAGCGGGAAAACACCTTCGTACTGGATTTTTCCAAACAGGAGGAGAAAGAAGAAATTGAAAAGCAGGAGGAACTGCACCGCAGCGCGATGGAGCAACTGCAGAACATGATCGCCATCGCGCGGACCCAGCCCGTCCGGAACGTCACCGTGAACCGTTCCTCCCAGCTCAAGGACGACCGCAATACCGACGCCGAACAGCTGTACCGCGACGCCGAACGACTGGCACAGGAACTTCGGGACGGCCAGAACCGGGTGCAGGAGAATCCCGAGGATTTCGTGCAGGACCCCGTCCAACCCGCCAAACCGGAGCCTCCCCGCAAGCAACAAGCCTACAGCGGCCCCTCCGTCCTCTCCTGGAGCCTGGACGGCCGCAAGGCCACCCATCTCCCCATTCCCGCCTACCGCTGCGTCGGTGCCGGCGAGGTGACCGTCATCATTACCGTCAACAACCAGGGCACGGTCGTGGATGCCAAGATCGACGACGGCGCCTCCTCCCAGGACGGCTGCCTGAGGGCCTTCGCCACCCGTGCCGCCCGCCTTTCAAAATTCAACGCCTCCTCCACCGCCCCCGCCCGTCAGCTGGGGACGATTACGTATCTGTTCATTGCGCAGTAGGAAGGGACAAAAGATACTTTCCTCTTTGTGAGGAAGTATTATTTTGTATATATTTGCAATTGAAAATACGAATCATACTTGATTTCTATAGGGAATCTTGTTGTGACGGGCGTACGATCTCGGGCCCTGCACCTCTTTGGGTTTTTGTCTCATGATTCTTCTCGCTGCCGGGAATGGTATGAATGATAAAATGTCACTTGGATTTCTTCTGTGACCGGCAGCTTTATTTGTATAAGTCAAGGTTTTTTACGATATTTAATTCTATGAAATCGAATCACTTGACCTCATGTCTTTTCGCCATCCTCTTATCGCTTTCGGCCTTTTCGTGTGTAAATAAACCACTGGAGGAAGCACTTGATCGGGCAGAATCTCTTATTCAAAGCAGCCCTGACAGTTCTCTCACGATACTGAGCAGGATTGACACCGCTACGCTCTCTTCCAGGAGTATGATGGCAAGGTATGCCTTACTGTTCTCACTGGCCTTGGACAAGAATTATATTGACAGTCAGGATGATTCTTTATCAAGAAAGGCTGTCGAATACTATCGTTCCACCTCGGATTCGTATTATGGAATGCTGGCATGGTATTCCCTTGGCAGGGTACAGATGAACAAGCACGACTTTCCAGGAGCCATTATTTCATTCACGGAATCAGAGGTATTGGCAAAGCAATGTGGCGACATCCATTATTTAGGACTTATTGAACGTAACTTGGGATCTCTTTATTCAGATAGTTACGATTCTTCCAAGGCGGAACATTACTACCGGAAATCCAGTCAGCATTTCGATAGTATCGGGGAATTGAATTATGCCGCCTATTCCAAACTGGCTCTGGCCAGGAAACTGGGCGATTTGCATCGGATGGAAGAAAGCGATTCCCTGCTGAATATCATTGAAGCTTTCGCTAGCCGGAAGGATTCATATCTTTATTCCGAGGTAAATAAAACCAGGGCAATGCGATGGATGCAACCTCCGATGAGAAGAGATCAGGTAGAAACGGCTGTAAATTGGTTCTCCCGGGAGTATCGGAAACGCAATATGGAACTCTCCACCAATGTTTTTGCGACGATGGCCATCGGATATGCCTATCTGCACAAAACAGACTCTGTGTCGCTTTATATGTCAATGGCTTCGGAAATGATTCGTACTCCCCTGGATTCCGCCCAGTATTGGAACGCCAGTTATAGGATTGCCGAACTGGAGGGGAACCATAAAAAAGCCAATGAGAATCTGGAGAAGGCCGTCTCAATCCAGAACCGGATTGTCTTTGCAAGAGATAATCTAATGATTGCCAATCGCATGAGCGATTATTATGCTCAAAAAGCCGAACATGCCACGGAATCTGCCCTGTTTCATCGCAGAGTGGCAGTCTTGAGCATTGCAATCACTATATTGTCGGTTTTGCTGGTTATCGCCCTGGCTCTCCTTTACCGGAGTATCTTGAAGAAGAAAGAAAAAGACCTCCAGGAAAAAGAAGATCGAATCCAGGAAGATCTCATCCGTACGGGCGAAATAATGGCCGAGTTGGATACCATCCGCTCCGACCGGTCCAACTTGTTGGGTCACGTGCATCAGTTGATTCAACAAAAAATAGCGGTAATCCAACTCTGGTCCGATGCTTATGAAACGGCTCATAAGGGAGATAGCTATAACCCAAAAGATCCGTATCGGTACCTGGATGAAGATGCAGACTGGAAGAAAGAAAGTAATATGAAATCCTTTATCTCCGCGCTGGAAGCCCTTCGAAGAGATGAATCCCTTTTCCATACCCTTGAAGAGAATGTCAACCAATGGAAGGACAGCCTGATGGCTGATTTCCGAAAAGATCTCTCTCATCATCAGTTGGATGAACGTGATTTCAAGATTGTTTTGTTGAGTTTCGCCGAATTATCCGATAAAGCATCGTCATACTTGCTGGATATGACCAGCGGGTCCGTCCGGACACGAAAGACCAGAATCAGGAAACTGCTTCGTCAATCAGACCTGGCACGCAGGAATGATTATCTCTCGAATTTGTAGCCTTCTTAATACCATTTTTCACCCTTGTAACATCGATAAATTCATAAGCTGCTGATTATCTGGTATTTAAAAGATAGAATGTAACAGGATTTCTTTAGGAATCCAATCGGAAACAGTCCATCTTTGGAATGACATTTTATCATTTGTACTATGAACAAATCAGTCATTGCATTGCTGTTTTTCCTGCTGGTAGCAGGGAACAGTCAAGCCTTTGTTGTGGCTCAAACAACAGCATCCGTTTCATACTACGAATTCCGGTCTATTGCAACAATGAAATTGAGCAGTACATTGTCCTCCCCTTTATCAAAGCCAACTAGCCCTCAACAGCCATGAATAGATATAGATTCTTGATTCTGTTTCTTGTCCTGATTGCGTCCTCCTGTTCTTCCCTGTATCCTCCAGAGCCGGTTCCTCGGGATGAATTGTCTCTCTATGACAGTTCGACGAGAGCCTCTGAAGGAACGGAAGAGTGGGAAGATCGGCATCGATTGCATCTTTTGCAATCAAATCATGCTTCCATGTTGATAAATAATGTAATTTTGCGTGAGAGTAAATATGTTCTTGCCTTATCAGAGCAAGATTTGAAAGCCTTAGGGATTTCTAAGGAAGAGACGATATTTGTCAAGGAATATATTGATGCGCTTAACAAAGAGATTCATGAAAAGGATTAGTTTTGTTCTTCTTGTTGTATGTTTGTGCCTGTCAGCGGTCTCCTGCAAAAAGTTGTTTTATTCTGAGAAGAAAATCTATGCCAGGGGAGAGGTTACGGTGAACGGAGTGCCTTCCTACAACGGAGAATTGAATGATGTACTTGATGCCGGAAATAGACGTGGGTGTCAGTATTTTACAGAAGAATTTAAGCTGGTTGATAGTGCAAGATCTTTTTATATTTTGGATATTGAGGATAAGGAATATGGCCTTAGGATGATAATTTACCTTGGCTGTAAAGACCCAACTTATTTTCATGATGGGAAACGATATTATTACGATGAGAATGAACTTCAGAACCATTCTACTGTATGGTGGGATGAGGATAATTGGTGTAGGATAGAAAAGGCAGAAAATAGATTCAGTATAGATGTCAGATCATCAGATTTAACGGATATTAACACGCAGAACTACATACGGGCTTGGTTCCAATTTGATCTTATCGAAAAAGATGGTCTTTCCTACTCTCTGACCTTTGAGTGTGAGAACAGTCCGGAGGGTAAGACGCCATATACCGTTTCTGGGAAATTCTATTTTTACAACGTTTGTGGGAAAGAGTTTAGATCCCACATCAAGAAAAGCAACTAAGGGCGGATGCTTTCATAAACAAAGATAAGAGGCACCCGGGGGTCTTTATCCAAGCAAGATATTGAGTCTTTAGGGATTACAAAGGAAGAGATGCAATTCGTGAATGAGTATATCGATTCGCTTAACATTGGGATTCATGAAAAGGATTAGTTTTATTCTCCTCGTTGCATGTTTGTGCCTGTCAGCGGTCTCCTGCAAAAAGGATGATAGTCTGAAAACAGTTTATGCACATTGTGAGTTCATCCTGGACGATGATGAGACTATTACGAAAGATATAGGTCTCTACGATGATTTCTTTTTAGATAAAAAATATCCGATAGCGTGCGATATATATTTTTCCAGAGATACTTCCGGAAATCCGATGTTTGAATGCTTTGTTTTTCGTCAGGGGGCGGGTATTGAAGCACACTTGGCGGTTAGCAATATGGACTCTCAAATTTTCATTGACGGGAAAGACTATTATACGAATAAAGGAGAAAAAGAATTAATAAAAGAAACTGATAATCAGCATTTTCGCTCAAATCTTTACCTTCAACATCATCATCTCGTTTATTTTGAGCAGGCACGATACAGATTTGATTTGGTAGAGCAGGATGGTGTTTGCTATTCATTCTCATTTGAATTCACCTACTCTCCTGAATATAGCTATTCGGATGATGGACTTCCTCATACACTTAAAGGACGGATTGATGTCCATAATACCTACCCCGGAAGAAAGGGGTACGATTCTTATATCAAAAAGAGTGAGTAATTTGAACGACCATTATTAAGGCTATATTCAAAGACAATCAACACTATGAACCATACACTGCTTTTCTTTGCGACTGCGCTTCTGATATGCGCCGGATGCAGCAAACCCAATGATAATGGGTCCGAGCCATTGGATAACGACAGCCCTTTTGTCTTGTCCAGGATGTCTCCTGGCGAGACATGCAAATTTCTGATCAAAGGAAGTGATGCATGTTTTTCCGGAACGGAAGATATGATGCCCCTGATTACCAAGGATGCGACTCTCCGTTTTGAGAAAGAGGAAAGCGGAGCGGTCGAACTCATTATCCGATACGCGTGGGCCAGTACGGGTTGGGAGCTACAGATGAGGCTCCCCTCCGATGTCTTGGGGAAAAAGTCAAAACTTGAGGACCTTTCCGTTCCTGGGTCGGCAATCCTCTGGTATGACGGAGGACGTCGATTCGTCGAATACGAAGGCGACTTTATGCTTAGTTTGAGGATAGAGGAGGGGGACGTGATCGTTTTCCTGTCTGTCTCCGGGGAAATGGCGGACCCTTTTATATTGTATGTCGATGAGGCAGATCCTTTGACTGGAGAGGTTGAAAAGGAAGAGTCTATGGTGATAATCGATCCTGCTTATGCCGGATATGAGAGGTTCGTGAACAATCTTGACCATGATGTGTCCATTACGGCAATCGAGGCCCTGTCGGGGAAATCATTCTTTTGGACTATACCCCAGAACGGCATGTTTGAACAGCCCTGTTATTTTCATGGAGGCGATGGTCAATACACAGGATTGGAAACTATGAAGTCCATCACGCTTGAATGTGATGGCCAGACCCATGTCTATTCGTTTGGTGACGATCCTTTTTCCTTCTCTGGCAGGGAGTCTGAGATACTTCTGAAGCCTGTAAACTTTACTGGGATTCTGGCGATTATACCGTATTATGTGAACACTTATACCATTTCGAGCTCTATTCTTCAGCCATAGGGCCACAGGAAGGCAGCTATTCGGATGATTGACTTCCTCATACACTGAAAGGACGGATTGATGTCTATAATACTTACCTTGGAAGAAAGGGGTACGATTCTTATACAAAAAAAGAGCGAATAATATAAAAGACTATATTTGTATTTTATGATGATTCGCTACAAGATATCCGTGATTCTTTCCATCCTGTTGCTTACCGCTGCCTGGCCGCTACGCCGGATGGCATGGGCATTGTCCTGCGGTTCTAGCCTCGGAGCAACGTCAGATTAACTCATCCCTTTCCCGCATATCCTTGAGCCTGAGCTGCAGGGTCGAGGAACCGCGGTAGAAATTCTCGACGATGGAATAGCACACGTCGATGGGATTGCCGGCCTTGATGTGGTCGTAGAATTCAGCCATGTTGAAACCGATGGCGGGAATCTGCCGGTAGGGCTGGGATTCCTGCATGAGGTCCAGCTTCAGATGGATGCCGCCGGCACCCACTTTGCGGCCGTTGCCGGCATCATAGACGTCTTCCGTCAGGAACACCGGATTGGAATTGCCGGGGCCGAAAGGCTGGAACTGCTTGAGGATGCGGAAGAACTTGGGCGTAATCTGGGAGAAGTCCAGGCGGGAATCGATGTCTACGACCGGAGTAAGTTCCTGCTTGGTGATATTGCCGGAAACGAAGCGGTTCATCCGGCGGCAGAATTCTTCCAGGTTCTCCTCCTTCATCGTCAGGCCGGCGGCGTAGACGTGACCGCCGAAGTTCTCCAGCAGGTCCGCGCAACTCTCGATGGAGGCGTACAGGTCGAAGCCTGCAACGCTGCGGGCGGAGCCGGTGATGAAGCCGTTGGATTTGGTGAGAACGACCGTGGGCTTGTAATAGGCCTCCACCAGGCGGGAGGCGACGATGCCCACGACACCCTTGTTCCAGGTGGGGTTGTAGACGATGGTCACATTCTCCGTCTCCAGGGCGGTACCGTTCGCAACCATCTCCAGGGCCTCCTGGGTGATTTCCCGGTCGATGTTCTTCCGTTCGTTGTTGTTGTCGTTGATCTTTTCGCCGATCTGGAAGGCGGAACGGTCGTCCATCGCCGTCAGGAGTTCCACGGCGAGCCGGCCGGACTCCATCCGCCCGGCGGCGTTGATCCGGGGACCGATCTTGAATACGATATCGTCGATGGTCACGTGGCCGGGCTCGAGCTTGGCGAGGTTGATCATCGCCAGAAGCCCCTTGCGGGGGTTCTCATTGAGCCGCTTGAGGCCGAAATGGGCCAGCACCCGGTTCTCCCCTACCATCGACACCAGGTCGGAGGCGATGGACACGACCTGAAGGTCCAGCAGCGGTTCCAGGGTCTCGAAGTCGATGTTGTATTTCTGGGAATAGCCCTGGACGAACTTGAAGCCCACGCCGCAGCCGCACAGGTCGTCGAAAGGATAATGGTCGTCCTCCCGCTTGGGGTCCAGCACCGCCACGGCGCCGGGGAGTTCGTCCTCCGGCAGATGGTGGTCGCAGATGATCACGTCGATTCCCTTGCTCCGGGCGTACTCCACCTTTTCAATGGCCTTGATGCCGCAGTCCAGGGTGATAAGAAGGTCGATTCCGTTGTCCGAAGCCCAGTCCAATCCCTTGTAGGACAGGCCATACCCCTCGTCGTAGCGGTCCGGGATGTAGTACTCCACCCGCTTGGTGAACCGGCGGACGAAGGAGTAGACCAGCGCAACCGCCGTGGTTCCATCCACGTCATAGTCGCCGTAGACCAGGATCTTCTGCCCCTTGACAATGGCCTCGTGCAGGCGTTCGACGGCCTTGTCCATGTCCTTCATCAGGAACGGGTCGTGGAGGTCGTCCAGGGACGGACGGAAGAAACCCCGCGCCTGCTCGAACGTCTCGACGCCGCGCTGGAAAAGCAGCTCCGCCAGAACCCGGTCTACCCCGAGTTCCGTCGCAAGCCGCCCCACTTTCTCCGGATCGCCCGGCTCGTGGACGGTCCATTTCCGTTCCGTGATGCCCATAGTCCAACAAAATTAAGCAAAACTATCGGCAAAAGCAAGAATGGTAGCGCTATTTCAGCGCCTCGATATTCCGCGGATTCTTGATATCCTTTCCTTCGGGGGTGTAGAGGTAGTCCAACAGGGAGGCATAGTGTTCTTCCACCTTGCCGCGGACGATCTTCATCGTGGAGTTCATCATCTTGTTGGCGATGGTGAATTCCTCGTCGCAGACGCCGATGGCGGTCGGCAGCCAGCGCTCCGGGAACATCCCTTCGTGCTTGCCGCCCTTCTTGTAGGAATCGACCTCGGCCTGGAGGATGTCCAGCATGGCTTTCCGTCCTTCCTCGGAAGCGGCATCCAGCCCCCTGGCCTCCACGGCCTCCTTCAGTGCGGCCTTGTCGGGAACGACGAGGGCGACGCAATAGGGGTTCTGGTTGTTGTGCAGCACGCACGCATTGACAAACTTGGAAGCTTCGGTCAGGTTGTCCTCGAATCCTTCCGGAGAGTACTTTTCGCCGTCGGAGGAGATGAGAAGGCTCTTGAAGCGGCCCACGACATACAGGAATTCAGGATCTTCCGGACAGATGTAGCCCATGTCGCCGGTGTGGAGCCAGCCGTCGACGATGGTGTCGGCCGTGGCCTTGGGATTCTTCCAGTAGCCGGCCATCACGTTCTCGCCGCGGATGACGATCTCACCGCGGGTTCCGTGCGGAACTTCCTTTCCCTCAGCGTCCAGGATGACGCAGTCCATCGGCTTCACCAGCCGGCCGGAGGAGCCGAAGCGGGCGTGGCCGGCGGAGTTGGCGCAGATGATCGGCGTGGCTTCCGTAAGGCCGTAGCCTTGGAACATGGGCATACCCACGGCGCAGAAGAAGCGCTGGAGTTCGATGTCCAGGAGGGCGCCGCCGCCCACGAAGAACTGCATCCTGCCGCCGAAGTTTTCACGCACTTTCTTGAACAGGATCTTGTCGAACAGGGCGACGAGGGGCTTGCGCCAGAAGGTGCCGCCCGTTCCGCGGTTGTAGTATTCCTTGTTGTACTTGATGGCGTTATCCAAGGCGAAGTTGAAGAGTTTCTCCACCTTCGGGCCCTGTTTCTTGATGCCGGACTCGATGTTCTTCTTGAAGTTGCGGGCGAGGGCCGGAACGGAGAGCATCACGTGGGGACGCGTCTCGGCGATGGCGGCCGGGACGTTGCGCAGGGTGGCCAGCGCATTCTTGCCGATGGGCACGAAGGCGATGGAACCGGCATATCCCATCATCGTATACATACCGGCCACATGCGCGAAGCAGTGGTCCAGCGGAAGGATGATGAGCATCGTCGAGTCCGGGCCGATGGAAATGACCGAGTTGCCCTGGGCCACGTTGGCGGTATAGTTACGGTGGGTCAGCAGGATGCCCTTCGGATCGGCCGTGGTGCCGGAAGTATAGGAAATGTTGGCATAGTCGTCCGGGCCGATGCTCTGGAAACGGGCTGTGAACTCGTCCATATGGGCCTTGAGGAAGGCATCGCCCATCTTCTGGATCTCGGACATCCGGATTTCCTTCTCGCCCAGTTTGTCAAAGTCGAAGGCGGTATCATCGAAGACGATGACCTTCTCCACGTTCGGGCATTCAGGAAGGATGGCACGGATCCGGGGCAGATGGTTCCCGGAAACCAGGATCCACTTGGAATCGGAATGGTTGATGCGGAAGACGAGGTCCTTGCCTTCTCCGAGGTTCACGGAGAGGGGAACATCGACAGCGCCGGCGTACAGGGCGCCGATTTCCGCCAGGATCCACATGGCACGGCTTTCGGACAGCAAGGCGATCTTGTCCCCTTTCCGGAGGCCCAGGGAGATGAGGCCGGCGCCGATGCGATAGGCTTCGTTACGGGTCTGTTCCTGGGTGATTTCCTTCCACTTCCCGTCCACTTTCTCGCGGAGATACACGTGGTCGGCAAACTGCCGGGTGTTTTTCTCCACGAAGTCGATAATTGTAGGTCTTTCAGTCATATACACGTCGTTTAAAAAAAGGAAAACCCTGCCTACACGGCAGGGAAGAGGCCGAAC
>JAEEGI010020188.1_pt1 | contig 13367 bp, 12 predicted proteins | sample 8958751 | NCBI WGS metagenome assembly JAEEGI01 (sample SAMN16246545, study PRJNA631951) | gut metagenome | biome: gut microbiome; feature: rumen; material: KS-attached | host: Bos | place: Iran: Karaj | collected 2018-10
AGAGCTTGCCCCAGAACGCTCCGGCAAACTGCCCCAGAAGAGAAGTTTTCTCCGGAACATCTTCCCACAGATGCCATTTTGAAAAGTTCAGTGCCGTAAAATCAAATGCTTTGGAAATGACTGCAATAGCTGCAATAACAATGAGCACAGCGCCAATCCACACAGCCAGCCAGTCTTCTTTTTTCCACAAATCGGAAACGGTTGTCCTGTTACGGATAACCACAGGTTTTGTTTTAGGTTCCATAAAAAAAGTAAAAGGTTTTACTATAAATAATGGGACAAATATAGAAAAAACTATCTCACATTGTTCTCCGCGATATAGAACAATAGCTCTACATGAACTGGAACAGAGGGCAGGTGGTAGCCTTGACCATGCGGATGAGGTCGGCTGGGGCGATACAGATCTGAAGCCCCCTGACTCCGGCGCTGACATACATCTTCTCCAGTTCAAGGCAGGACTCGTGGATGTATGTCGGAAAAGGTTTCTTCATCCCTATCGGTGAGCAACCTCCTCTGATATAGCCGGTTGCTGGAAGCAGCTCTTTCATTGGAATAAGGCTGCAGCTTTTGTTCCCCGATGCCTTCGCAGCCATCTTCAGGTCCACTTCCTTGTCTCCGGGAATCACGCACACGAAATGCCCGGTCCTGTCTCCTTTCAGCACTAGTGTCTTGAACACCATGGAAATATCTTCTCCCAACTGAGATGCTACATGCATGGCATCCAAATGCTCTTCATCCACCTGATACGGCACAAGTGTGTATGCTATCTTCTCCCTGTCCAGCAGCCTTGCTGCGTTGGTTTTCTGAATCTTCATGAGGTAAAGATACAGACAATTATCCATTTTATGTAAAAAGGATATCCGGAATTCAATTATCTTTGAAGTGTTGGAAAATTATTTGAACCATGCCTGTTGATAAAAAAGTTCATAGTCGTCTACATTTTCTTGACAAATTGTTTAGAGAACAGGAGGGTATTACGTATAATCAGATTAAGAGCAGATTGGAGGATAATGGATATCCTGTAACAATAAGAACAATTCAGAAAGACATTGATGTACTTAAAGCAGAGTATGGTGCTGTATTTCAAACAAGCCGTTTTGGACACCAAATACAGATTCGCTATAAAGATATTACCAGATCAATCTTTGCTCCGTTGTCTACTTCTGAACATGTTCGGGAAGTAAAGAAACGGTTGGAAAAAGAGCTTTATTACCCGGCCTTTTTACTTTCTGCTTCAATTTTAGAGCATATCGCTGATGACAATCCTATAAGGCAGTTCATAGATGCCGTTGATTTTGACGAGAATGCAGAACTATCAGGAGTGGAATACTTTCCCTATCTTCTTCGAGCTATTATCAATCGCCAATGTGTAACCTTTACTTACAAACCATTTAAATCTGAAGAACGAATAGTCACGGTATCCCCTTACCTCTTAAAACTTTATAATCAGCGATGGTTTTTAGTTTGTAAGACATTTGAGGATGGGCCTTTTTACATCGATGCTTTGGACAGAATAAAGGGTAAGATTGTTGTGAATGAAGACGTTTCATTTATTAATGCCGATTACTCGTACATTCGTCAGTGCCTTGAGGACACTATCGGAACTACTGATGCCTTCAACGACGATGTTCCTGTTGAAAACATCACCCTTTCTGTAGCTTCAGATTACTTCCCGTACCTGGATACAAAGCCATTCCCTCATCAAGAGTCGAGAATAGAAGGAGAACAGCATTTAGTTTCTTTCCGTGCTAAGATTAATAGGGAGCTTATAAGCAGAATCCTCTATCTTGGAACAAGAGTCGAGGTTCTTTCGCCAGAATATCTCCGCGAAGAAATCCTTCTAAAAATCAAAGAGTTAAGCGATATGTATACAATAACAACGAAATAAAGCTTCGTTGTTATTTGCATTTTTGCTTTACTTTCCTCTACCTTTGCGGTGCTGCAAAACATTGGCAGCACATCTCGACCGCATTATGAAACAAAGCACAACCAACAGCAAGATCCTCAGGTCACATCCCGAGGAGAAGTACCGCCAGAAACCATCATCCAGGACTCATGTTCTGGCGGGTAACGAGTCCATGTCTTCCCCATCGTTCGGGTTGGGATGGCCATTCACTGACACCCTGTTCAGGGAACTGGGGAAGAATCCCGTTATGTCTGGCCTCTGGTTTCTCGAGGTCATGCAAGCAGGAAGAAGTGCAGAACGGTTCGCACCCTGCTTGAGAAGAGCCGAGTTTAACCTTAAAAGACTATCGAAATGAAGAAGGCAATTATTTCGATCATTATCTCTGCGGCTATTGCAATCGTAGAGGTTCTGATGGAGAAGAAGTAGAACCTCGTATTATCTGCCCACCGGGAATAATCGCAAAAGGCTCGCGACCCGGTGGTGGAAGAGCCGATGTCTAATCCTCAAATGATTCTTTAGATATGTTATATCCAGAACCGGACATATTCGAGGTGCTTATAGATATCCTGTTAGGGAGACCTCGTCGTCGCCGCAAAATACGTTGGTATAGGTAAGCCTTACCACCCAGATGCTCTGTCTCTATTGCCGCCCCTTCAGTCAGATTCTTTCAACGAGCCACCGGCTCGTTTTTTTGTTGAGATAGCTTCCTTATTACCAGTCTCTCAGCCAGAATTCGTCGAATATTGTATCGCCAGTATCTTTTACTTTATTCCAATTGTTATTAGAGTTTTTAAAACCTACTTTTTGACGAATTTCATCAAGTGTATAAAAGTTAAAACCTCCATTCTTAGCCCAATCACGATAATCATTTTCGCAACCCGCTTTAATGACATAGAAATGTAGTTTAACCTTGTTCTTATCTTCATCAAGTTCTTTGTAATGCTTTTCAAAGAACTCTTTATAATCATTGAGGTTATTGTGTTTTTCTCCCTCAATTTTATCTTCAATAATTATTACGTGGTAATCGTTATTTATGTAAATCTCTGCTATAAAATCGATTACGTTACCCTTACTTGTTGTTGATTGGAAGTAAGGGTAAACTCTTATTCCAGCATTATTAGGGATCGTTTCTCCAATTAAAACTGACAGTATTTTATTGCAGTATAGATCACGTATTGAGTTGTTTCCGCGAATAACTTTGTATCTGTTACCGCACATTTTTATGGTATAGGCTAAGCAATAGTCCATGAGAGCTTCTTTTTTCCCATTACCTCCAATGGAATAAAACAAAGTAGAATAATAATCAGGCACAGAATCTTCTATGCGTGGTATTCCCAATAAGGCACATATTTTATTGCCAACATTTATAGCATCATCTAGACTTACGAAATAATTATTTTTTGGAGGATTCTCTTCTTCTTTTGGATGACATGGAACTATCTTGATACCAATATCTTCACCATTCTTTTCTAGGATGATTCTCCAACTAGTCTCAGCATATGTTCCGTAAGGGAATTCAGATTCGGGATCAATACTCTTTGGATCAAAAATTCTAATAATATCGGTTTTTAAAGGCTCTAATTCGGCTTTTTTTCTAGCATACTTAAGGCATGTCCTTTTATCTCTGATATTGTGACAATAATCTTCTTTAATCTCACATTTTGCCCAATCATAACAATTTGGTACATCAATATAGGCAACTTGAACGTCATCCTGATTAGTTAACAAATAATTAGTCATATTTCTTATTGAAAGGTTGTTATTTGAGCTTTGGTCGGTTTTAAAACGGGAAGCATTCTGATGCAAGTTCAAATATTACTATAGTGACTTTCTCATAAAGTTTTGTTAGGTTCTCACTCGATATTTGAATAAATCTCTTATCTCAAATAGTGATACAAATTCAAGGCTATAACCCATTTGCGGCTAATAAACCACTTGTATGTAACCTGAGATACAATAGCGTGGTAGCTTTCTTCATCGATGAGATTTGTTTTATGTTTCAAGTGTTATTCTATAATATCAGGATTCAACCAGGATTCTTCAGGTTTTGCTATCAATCTTGCATCTTGATAGACCTCTTCTAATCCAAGAATTGTTTCTGGACTGTATACTTGTTGTTTAATGTGAGGTGTTAATACTAAAGCAAAATCAGGGTGAGACGTATATGACGTTTCTAGATAAATGGGCATCAATAGTTGTATTCTTTTTTTAGAAGGATAATACATGGGTACTATAAACTTATAGTTTCTCTGTGCAACACTCTTTGCAAAATTTATCGCATTATCAAGTTTATGCCCAAGACCGTCTGTGGTCAGTTCTCTATATTTCTCAGGAAATCGGTCTTTTCTTTCCTCAATAATGTGTTCATATTTGGACATATTCTTATCTATTTCCCAGTCACCATGAAATATGATTTCATTGATATCCTTAAAGAAAGATGGAGGCATCGGTTTTATTGAAGAGTTAAAATTCATCTTCCTCAGTTTCATTGTGGAGGGAGAAATTTCAAGTTCACCAATATAACTTCTATTGGAAACTTCAAGTAGAGTTCCACATATAATCAGGTCATGACCAAATTTGTCAATAAGGTTTGTATTGAACAAAACCTTACTTCTATCACTGTTAAAAATAATCCTATCTTGATAGCTCAATGACTCTTGTTCATAAAAGAGTCTATCCAACTCAAACTCTAAATATGACTTTAAAATGGGGTACTTGAACTTGTCATCTTTTTTGCGCTTATATTCCCAAGGCTCAGGAATCGTTTTATTTTTAAGATCTTCCAAAAAAATATTGCAATCTTCTATTGAATCAAATATCATTCGACCCACATAAAACTGTTCTCTAAGTTTTAGTGCAGCTCTAAATTCCATTTCTGTCCCCCAACTAATACCTTCATATTTGCCTTTTATTCCTTTTGTGAACCATCCAATAATAACTTCATCATTACTGTTAGATAGTGAAGTGGTGAATCTGACGAATTTACCACTATCGGCTGTTACTACAGTTCCATCTAAAAATTTCGTATGACCAGCACCATTGTAATAATCTAAATCAGACGTGATATAATCAGAAAGTTGTTTTTCAGAAATAGTCTTACCACAAAGAGTATGGAGCTTTTCGAAACATGCGGGATCTATATACCCATACTTTTTGAGGTTAATTCTTTTTTTCATAGGGTTAAAAGAATCATTACCCCATTGAACTCCCGTAAAAGAGGTATCCAATTCCTCTCTGGAAAAAAAACCATACAAAGCAGTGCCACTTTCATCATTCCAAGGAAGCTTAAAACGGAATATGTAAGATTCATCTTTATTGCTTATGATACCTTCTTTATTTAAGTATTCGGCTGTAAAATCACTAGACTCTATGAAATTATTCAGCTCTGCAAGTGTAACGGTACGGCCTACAAGATTGGACAGAAAGGTTATACAATTTTGTTTTTTTTCATTAGGTGTAAGATTCTTAACATAACCAAACTTTAAAAGACCTTTTTTTGATTCCATAGTAGGTATATTTATATTATTATCATAATTTTTTGTTGCTTCAAATATACTTAAAAATCTGTTTGGTTCTGTCTGATTGTCGCGGCAAATATAGATGCCATATCTGCCAAAACTAGGCGGGATGTTTTTCTTTTTGAGAATAATTTATGATCCTGTTGTTGTTTAATTGAAGTTTTTTGCGATATTTGTGTTACGATAATTTCGTTACGAACTTTTCGTAACACATTTTACGTAATGTGCGTTTGATAGATAATCAAGTGGTTATTAAATTGTAGCAGCTATGGCAAAGTATATCAGCAACCCATTTATCATTGCGGGCTATGAGGCTCCAGAGTATTTCTGTGACAGGAAAAAGGAAACGGAAGGTCTCCTGGAAGCACTGCGCAACGGCAGGAATGTCACCCTTACATCGCCGAGAAGAATAGGAAAAACGGGGCTGATTCTGCATTTGTTCCATCTTCTGAAAAAGCAGAAGAAGGGCACAATGACAATATACATAGATCTGTTTCCTACCAGTAGCCTCTCAGATTTTGCAAAGTTGTTTGCAGACTCAGTTCTGGGGCAGCTGGACTCAAATCCTGTTAAGTTGTTCAAAAAAGTGGTCTCCGCATTCAAATGGATACGCCCGAATATGACTGTGGATGAGATTACAGGGCAGCCTAAGCTGGGGCTGGATATTGTACAGGGAACGGAAGACCGTACCATAGAGGAGGTTTTCAAGTATCTGAAAGAATCCGGCAAGGAATGTTATATAGCTTTTGACGAGTTTCAGCAGGTGGCGCAGTATCCGGAAAAGAATGTGGAGGCTCTGCTGAGGACTTATATCCAGAATATTCACAATGTGCATTTCATATTTTCCGGCAGCAGGAAGCATATGCTCAGCGAAATGTTCCTGTCGCCAAAGCGCCCTTTTTACCAGAGCGCTTCTTCAATGTCTATAGGGGTTATCGCTGAGAAAGAATACTGGAATTTTGCGGCTTCTTTCTTCAAAGAGCAGGGTAGGGAGCTTCCCGAAGATGTGTTTCACTTGATTTATGAAACATACGAGGGTTATACCTGGTATGTGCAGAAGGTGCTTAACCAAATGTACGGCAAGGCAGGACGGGAAGTCAATTCCAATCTTGTTTATGATGCAATAGCTGAAATACTTAAGGAAAACGAGTATTACTATCAGATGCTTCTTAAAATGTACAGCAACGGGCGAGGCAAGCTATTAAAGGCTATAGCTCAGGAGAAGAAGGTCAAGGAGATTACTTCGGGAGCATTCATAGCAAAATATGATTTGACTGCAGCCAGCAGTGTCAAGAGCGCATTGGAGCGTTTGCTGGACGATGAGATTATTTATCAGGAAGACGATGGCTATATAGTCTATGACCGTTTCTTTGGCCAGTGGCTAGCACAAAACTAATCGTACTTGGAAGAAATTATTTTTTCTTAACTTTAAGCATTGAAAAAACGTTTTGTTATGAAAAGGATTCTTATGAGCATTTTGTTATCGTTGGCCTTCTTCGGGATGTTGAAGGCTCAGGATGAGGGCCGTACCTGGCTCAAGCGTTACAATATAGATCCTATGAACGACAATCCTGTCTTTACGCGTCCTAATAACGAAAGAGACGAGGAAAGGGTTATGGGAGCAGGCATCTGCATGAACGACGGCCTTGCCTACAACCGCCGTTACTATAATTTCGGAAGAGATTGGCATTATGAGCCGAAACTCAGTCTATGCCAGGAGGAAGAAGCTGTCTTTCCAAGAATTACGGGAGAATATATGAGCAACGAGGATAATATGCATATATCCACTGCCGGGCAGATTCTCAAATACGGAGTTATCCCAACAGATTTCGGATGTATTGTGGCTTACCGAGTATGGGGATGGGGAACAGACGGCTATGAGCAAGTAAACCATTATTATGCAACATTCGACCATAAAGGCAATCTGATAGACGCTTTCTATGCCGGCCACGGAGAGTGGATGAACGAGATTCTCAAGGCTGAGCCGCACGGCAACTATAGCCCAAGAGAAAACTTTGGAGGAGGAAGCATGCAGTTCTCTGAAGACAACAAAACCCTCACAAAGACAGACTATTACTACTTCAAGACTCCAGACGATAAAAGCGACCAGTGGTTTGACACAACCGTAATCAACATCTCAGATGAAGGCTTCTTTACCCAGGCTTCACGAGTTCAAAAAGGAAAGCCAGAAGTAAACAAGATCGCCGAGGAACTTTATGATCTTGAAACTCTTCCTCTCAGCGACAAGAATGCCATCAAAAAGTGGAATGCCTTTGTAAAGAAGACCAAGGGCAAAGATCTTTTCCGCGAAAGGATAGACAGAGACATCCTCAAGCTTTACATCAGCCGTCAGCAGGAGTTTATGGCCTGGACTACAGCCAACAAGAAGGAGAGTGTGCTGATAACGGCTCTGGTTCCAGGGCTCAAATACCTGTCGGGCTATTGCGGTACAGGTGCAGCCCAAAAGCTCTATGTCAAGGGCTTGGAAGACTGCAAAGACAATGTTGTCAAGAACTACTGGAAGAACCTCAAGACAATCCGCGGCATCTGGTACTACGAATAGGGCAGCGCCGAAACATTACCTCTTTGGAATACGCTTTGCCATGCCGATGGCGCCGGTAGGGCAGACCATACGGCAGAGGTGGCAGCCTACGCATTTCTGGCCGATTATCTTGGGCTGGCGATCTTCTCCGAATGAGATTGCCTGGTGTCCTCCGTCGCGGCAAGAGACGTAACATCTTCCGCAGCCGATGCAGACTGTGCGGTCAACAGTCGGGAACACCTTGGTGTCTCTATCCACTTGTGCGGTGGTTGCAAATGTTCCAATCTCTTCTCCTACAATCTCGTCAAGACGGGATATGCCTCTTTGCTTCATATAGGTGAGAAGGCCTTCCTTCAGGTCATCGATTATCCTGTAGCCGTACTCCATAACCGCCGTGCAGACCTGGGTGTTGCGGCATCCTAACTGGATGAATTCCAGAGCGTCTCGCCAGGTGGCTATTCCGCCGATTCCGGAAAGCTGAGGGTTCTTGATCAGATGATTTTGTGCCATTTCAAGTATGAACCTCAGAGCGATAGGCTTGACAGCTTTTCCGGAATAGCCGGATACGATTCTCTTTCCGTCTATTTGTGAGCCGGTAGACATTGTTACAGACTTTATGGTATTGATGGCGGAAATACCATCTGCTCCGCCAAAGTGAGATGCCAGGGCAAATCTGCCCATAGAATCCACGTTAGGAGTCATTTTAGGAATAACAGGAATCTTAACAGCTTTCTTGACATATGAAGTGTAGATGGCTACAAGTTCAGGATTCTGCCCAACGTCGCTTCCCATTCCGGACAGTTTCATCTGCGGGCAGGAGAAGTTGAGCTCAATGGCATCCACTCCCGCCTCTTCAGCCATAATTGCCAAGTCTATCCACTGCTGCTCGGTATTGCCCATAATGGAAGCCACCACAATCTTGCTTGGATAGTTGCGCTTTAGGCTACTCAGTATCTGGAAATCAACGTCTGCAGGATTTTCTGACAGCTGTTCCATATTGCGGAATCCTGCAAAGCTTCCATCTGGATTCTTGACTACATCAAATCGCGGAGAAACTTCTTTTATTTCTTCAAGGCAGATGGTCTTGTAAAATACTCCGGCCCATCCTGCTTCAAAGGCCGCTGCCACCATCTCATAGTTGGTGCAGATTGCAGAAGAAGCCAAAAAGAACGGATTTTCGCACTTCAGCCCGCAGAACTCAATCTCAAGAGAAGGCTCAGGAGTTTTTTTGTCTTTCTCTGCGATGGTTTCAGGATACTGCTCAGCGATGATCTTTGCTATCTCTCTGATTCTGATAGGTCTGTCGTAGTGAATGCAGGCATTCTCGGCGGCAGCCAACTCCTCCTCGGAAGCGTTTTTGATCCACTTCCAGGCATTTGTCGCATTGTCAAACCTCACGGCTCTTACGGCCCTTGCCGGATCGGCATTCTTGCAGGCGGTGCTGCATGGAGCATTTTCGCAGAGCAGACATCTCTCTGCCTCTTCCATCAGATGTAATCTTTTCATATTGCGGTAACTTATTTGATAATTCTATAGTAGTTTTCCTTGCGAGGTTTGGCTGGCCTCGGTTCGCCTTCAGGATAGCCGAGAGCTAGGGCTCCTATGCCTGTAAGTCCTTTCTGGATAAGTTCTTCCGGAATGCCCATCTTGCGCATAAGGGCCTTGCCTTCTTCCGTTGCGAACATCTCCATCTCGCGATTGATCCAGCAGCTGCCAAGTCCTATGGCGTAGGCGGCGTTCATCATATTGCCCAGCACCAGGCTTCCGTCCTGGATAGAGTTCCGCCATTTTTCGGGGTCTGATCCGAACACCAGCACAATGGTAGGGGCTCCGTAGTAAGGGTCTGATGAGGTACCGAGAATCTTGGCGTTCATCTTCATGAGTTCTTCTCTGATTTCCGGATTCTGCACCGCCACTATCCAGGAATCCTGGATGCCCATTCCGTTAGGGGCGAATGTTCCGGCTTCAAGCACGGCTTTCAGTTCCTCGTCCTTAATCTGCTCCTTCTTGTAGCTGCGGACGCTTCTCCTTGACTTTAATGCCTTAAGTACAACGTTATCCATAATCTTGTCTGTATTATCATCTTGAGCGTATGATACTGACGTTGCCAGAATCAATAGCGCTGCTATGATTGCGAGTTTTTTCATCGGCGATGGTGATATATATGTTATTGCTTTTTTGCAGCAGGTTTCTTGGCTGGGGTTTTCTTTACCGTTTTCTTTGCGGTTTTCTTTACGGTCTTTTTTACAGCAGGTTTCTTGGTGACGGTCTTGAAGGGCAGACGCTGCTGAGGGCTTTCAAGGTCAAGCAGATAGCGTTTTGCCCCCAGTCCTCCGCCGTAGCCGGTCAGGCCGTCGTCGGATCCTATGACTCTGTGGCAAGGGATTATGACAGTGATGGCATTGTCTCCGCAGGCGTTAGCGGCTGCCCTTACGGCTTTAGGGTAACCGGCCATTGCGGCTATCTCTGCGTACGACACGCTTTTTCCGTAAGGTATGTCCATAAGACTTTTCCATACAGCTTGCTGGAATGGAGTGCCGGCCATCTGATAAGGAATGTTGAAGGTCTTGCGTCTTCCGCTGAAATACTGCCCCAGCTGCTTCTTTGCAGAGACAATTACCTTTGACGGCTTTTCCGGGCGAGGCTTTTTTGCTTTTGCCGGCTCAAGGGATATTGCGTTAATCTGTGATGTGTCCGCTGCTTGATTCAATGCAGAATCCTCCGGCAGTATGAATTCAACGTCAAGCGCTTTGGAAAGCCTTGACAAAGTGTCTGCAAGATTCTTGCTGAGTGCCCAGTCGCAGAGGCAGATGTTTCCCTTCTTGGCGGCCAGATAGAGCTTGCCGCACGGGGAATCGTATTCGTAGATCTTTACTTTGACCATAACTTCAGGCATGGCCTTTTATGCCATTTTCCCAAAGTTACGAAAAGTTGCCGAGAAATCAGCAATTTACTTGTAAAGCTGAGCCATATTGTCTATCTCCGCCTTGATTTCTTCCACTAATTTTGCGGGGGAGATGACTTTCACGCCGGAGCCGTAGCGGAGGATCTCCTGCTTGAAGTCATAGGTAGGGGCAAGGAAGTACTGGAATGTGGTGCCATCCTCGTCTTCTCCCTTGACTTTCTGGGAATGGTGCAGCGGCAGGCTCTTGAAGTATTTGGCCTGAGTTGAATCTGCCCAGATCTCTATGAAGCAAGGCTTTATGTCTTTATCGGAAATGATTCCGAAGTATTGGGAGAAATACTCCTCTGCCTTGAACCTATCCGAAACCTGGAGCTTGATTTTACTGATACTTAACTCTAGAATACGGTCCAGAGAATAGATTCTCGGAGAGTCCCAGTCTTGGCTTCTGGCCAGAAGATACCACCGCTGCTTAAATAGCTTCAGGCAATACGGATGTGCTGTAAACGAAGACGAATAATCTTTGAAGAAACTTTTGTATGTTATCTCAAGGGCCTTTTTGCCTTTGATGGCATCTATGATTACATTCAGCCACTTGCCGCCGGAAGGGATGCTCTCCAGAAGAATCTTGTCGTGAATGCCGGAACTCTCTTCCAGAAGATTGTTCACCTGCAGACAGTCCAGCATCCACTCCCTGAAACTGCCGTCTTCCAGACCGTTAGTGTCTATGTAGTAACCGTCTGGCCTGGTGTAGCTTATCTTTATGCCAAAAGTATCTTCAACGGCAATCCTGTGGTTGTGAAAAGTACGTTCAGAAAGATCCTCGCGAGTTTCGTTCAACGGACTATCTTTCCACTTTCTGTTAAGATCCTTGAGCGTTATCGGGCCAAGAGTCTTGATGGTGCTTATAAGCCAAATGTAACGGTTGAAGTAATGTTGTGCCATATCTTCTTTGTTTTTCCTGATGCAAATATAAGAAATCACTCTGCCAAAAAGTAGCAGAGCAAATTATTGCGCTAAAAACTCATTATTTTTGCAAAAAATATTTCTTATGGCAGGACTGAAGGTTTATTTTGCAGGCTCAATCCGTGGTGGCAGGGCGGATGCTGCTCTCTACAAGCGGATTATAGAGTATATCCAGAAAACGGACACTGTTCTTACGGAGCACGTGGGGGATCTGAGTTTGAGCAAGAAGGAAGGCTCAACTCCCAAAGGTTTTTCAAAGGGAGAAAAGGATGTTGCCATCTATCTTCAGGATACCGGCTGGCTCAGCGATTCAGATCTGGTGATTGCAGAGTGCACAACTCCGTCTCTGGGAGTTGGGTATGAGCTGGCCTTTGCCGAGAAGCTCGGGAAGCCGGTGCACATCTTCTACAACAGCACAAGGACCACTCTTTCCGCCATGCTCACAGGCGACAAGTACTTCAAAATTCATCCATATAAAGCTGAGGAGGAAATCTATCCAGCAATAGACATTATTCTTCAGCGATAGATTTACAGTATTTTCATTGCAATTGCTGCGCAGGCTTCTGCATCTGCCAGGGCGTGATGGTGATGCTTCAGGCAATAGCCGCAAGCCTCGGCAACGGTCTGCAGCTGATGGTTTTCAAGATCTGGGAAAGCTATCCTTGAAGCCCAGAGAGTATCATAGAAATCATAGTCAGGATAGTCCATTTGGTAGCATTGAAATACAGCCTTCAGGCAACCTTCGTCAAACGACTTGTTGTGGGCCACAAGCGGCAGAAATGGGCTTCCGAGTTTCTTTGCATCTTCATCGCTGAGGATGATCCTCTTCTCAACCTTTTTCCAGACTTTTGGAAAAACAGGCGCATCTTCCGTATCCTCACGGCATAGCCCGTGAACTTGCGTGCAGAACCAGTTGTAGTAATTTGGCTCGGGCTGAATAAGCGAATAAAACGAATCCGAAATCTCTCCGTTTCTGACAATTACAACGCCCACACTGCAAACGCTTGTACTCTCGAAATTAGCCGTTTCAAAGTCTATTGCCGCAAAATCTCTCATATCAATTCCAAATATACTCGTTTTATTTTAGTAGAAAAGCATTGTCTTCTATGATAATTTCTGTCTCAAATTTTCGTACATATATGAAATCTGTGATGGCAAATTCCATATGGTCAAAAAGATTATGAAAAGCACTGGTAAGATTCAGGTCTTTTGTCAATTCACGGTCCAGTCCTTCATTCCAGTTCGGAGGCGGGCAGTCCATACCTATCAGGCTCTCAAACGATTCTCTTTCGTTTGGCAGAGTCAATACCGGCAGCGTTACACCGTTCTCATACAACGGATTCCAGCCGCTGTCGCATAGGGCATACCATAAATCCTGCCTGTCTTCTCCTTGAACTGGATGCAGTTCCGGATAATCATACCCAAGAAAGCATTTGGCAATAAGCCTTGTTTCCTCACTAAAGTCTTTATTGTCCTTTATGCTGTTCCAGATTCGCTGAGCCTTGTCGTACATTTGGCGCAGGGCTTCAGTAA
>JAEEGI010020189.1_pt1 | contig 13367 bp, 13 predicted proteins | sample 8958751 | NCBI WGS metagenome assembly JAEEGI01 (sample SAMN16246545, study PRJNA631951) | gut metagenome | biome: gut microbiome; feature: rumen; material: KS-attached | host: Bos | place: Iran: Karaj | collected 2018-10
AACAGGGAGGAAGATGCGTTCTAACAGGGAGAGAGGTGCTGGATTGCTTGTTGCTATCAGCCGCCCTTATGAATTAGGGCGGGCGCCCTTATATTTTGGAGCACCCGCCCTTTTATATTGGAGCGGTCGGTCGGAACCGATTTTTATTCCTTAGAAGTATCCTTTTGGGGAAAGTAGAGCCAGCGACGGTTTTCACGCACTTTCCACAGACGTGGATGATCGCCCTTACAAAGACTTCTTGGCAGAGTCGCGCTTCAGTCCACTGAGAATCTCAAATGCTATTCCGTCTGTCTTTCCAGGCATAATCTTTTATCACTTTGTGGATGCAAAGTTACGATTATTCTGTGATATTGCGTGCTATTCGTCACAAAACCATGCTGAATGTCCCAGAAATTTGGAGTATTCACCAGCAATTCGTAATTTTGCGGTCGCAATGAGAACAAATTTATAATTAGGCATATAACATGGAAAAGAAACAGAGATTCTGCCAGAGTTGCGGCATGCCGCTCACAGAGGAAGTCCTCGGCACCAATGCCGACGGAAGTAAGAATGAAGATTACTGCATGTACTGCTATAAAGGTGGCAGCTTCTTGCAGGATTGTACGATGGACGAGATGATGGAGCACTGCGCACAATTCGTCAATGAGGTGAACAAGGGTCTACCCCACCCCATCACAAAAGAGGAGTATATCGGTCAGATGAAGATGTACTTCCCACATCTGAAACGTTGGCGCAAGGATTTGACGATAAGCGATGAGATGCCAGAGAATCCAGCATTGAAAGGCGTGAAAGACCTCATTGCCCAAATGGCCGACACGCTGCCCATCGCCTATATCTCATCTGTTGATGAGGAAGGTTATCCCTGCACTAAGGCGATGCTTTCGCCAAGAGTCCGCGAGGGCATCAAGACGTTCTATTTCACCACCAACACCTTCTCGCTCCGCGTAGCCCACTACAAGGCCAACCCCAGAGCCAGCATCTACTTCTGCGATGCCGAAGGCTTTAAGGGCATGATGCTCAGAGGCACAATGGAGGTGCTGACGGATGCCGCCTCGAAGGAGATGATCTGGCGGGATGGCGACACGCAGTACTATCCTGGTGGCGTGACCGATCCCAACTACTGCGTGTTGAAGTTCACCGCCACCGACGGTCGTTTCTACAGCGATTTCTATCCACGTAGTTTTGTGATTGAGTAATGGAAACAGAAAGAATTATATTGCGCCCGTGGCGCGACAGTGATGCAGAGGTACTGTATAGATGGGCATCCGACCCTGATGTGGGACCTCGTGCAGGGTGGCCGCCACATCAAAGCGTGGAGGAGAGTCTGGAGATCATCCGTACCGTTTTCCGCGATGCCACCAATACTTGGGCTATCGAACTCAAAGAGACGGGGGAAACGATGGAGCAGCGAGAGCAGAGTGATGCTTGCATCGACTCTGCCGAGATTCCCGAGCAAAGCTCGCCTACCCGTAGCCTCATTCCCGAGCAAAGCTCGCCTACCCGTAGCCTCATTCCCGAGCAAAGCTCGCCTACCCGTAGCCTTTCGCGACAGAGGAAGACCGAAGGTCAACCTATCGGTGCTATGGGCTATGGCCCTTCGTGCGAGTGTGACCTGCCAGCGCGAGAAGGTGAGCCACTCATTGGTTATTGGGTGGCGAAACCCTACTGGAACCAAGGCTTCTGCACGGAGGCACTGCGGCTGATGTTAGACCATATCCGACAAACGACTGACATCAAATCGCTCATCAGCGGTCACTTCGTTGACAACCCCGCCTCAGGGCGTGTGATGGAGAAGTGTGGTTTTGTTCCTACAGGCGAAACCTGCATCGACGAAAACCAGTATCAAGGGAAGGGCCGTCCCATCAGAGTGTTGAGATTGGAGTTTAACAGATAGATGTGTATGAAATGGATCGTATTATCAGATAACAGGACTAACGACCCTGCTTTGGAAACAGAGCATGGGCTGTCAGTTCTTTTGCAAACGGAGAAGCATAACATCCTGCTCGATACGGGAGCCAGCGACGTATTTATGCGAAACGCGGAGCGATTAGGTGTTGACCTCGCTCATGTTGACTATGTGTTTATCTCCCATGGACACAATGATCACGCTGGCGGCTTGCGCTACTTCTTGGAACAGAACAAGAGGGCTAAGATTATTCTCTCGCCTGACGCGATAAGCGGAAGATTCTTCTCAAAACGTGGCCATCAGCATAGCATAACAACTGCATGGCCGAACATACCCGAAGAAAGACTGCTAATGGTTGATGAAACATGTAAGATAGCCGATGAAATACATGTCATTGCCCACATCCCACAAGTTTACTCTAGGCCTAAGGGCAACCAAAACCTTTTTGTGGAAGCAGGCGATGGTAGTCTTATTCCCGACGATTTCCGCCATGAATTGGCACTTTACACCGATGGTTTGCTTTTTACCGGTTGCGCTCATAGTGGACTGGAAAACATTCTTTTAGCCTGTCCATGGCCTGTAAGGGAAGTAGTGGGCGGTTTCCATCTGCTTGACGGCTATGAGTGTGATGAGGAATTGACAGCCTTGGCCGATCGACTGAAAGCCAAATACCCGGATACCCATTTCTATACCAGTCATTGCACTGGAAATCATACTTTTGAGGTGATGAAGAAACTGATGGGTGAACAACTCCAGTCCTTCAACTGCGGGTTTCAAAAAGGAAGTATTCGGTTATTGCCATTAAGAGCGGGCGAGACCATCGCATTCAAAGAAGAAATGCAAGAGGCATTCCAACATGGATTTCAAGCGAATTTCCCACGCCAAGAAGGTAACAACCAGTGGCAGGTTTTGCCCGATAAGGATTTCTATCAGTCGTTGAATGCAGATGGTGCTGAAGCTTATGAAGCAATCGATACTGATGGTCAGCGAAAAGGTGGCGCCATCATCGTTTTCGATCATGAGACCCACCATGGCGAACTGGCTTTCCTCTATGTGAAGGTGGGCGTACAGAGTAAGGGCATCGGGCAAGCCATTTGGAAAGCTATCGAGACTATACATCCCGAAACGGAAGTCTGGGAAACCTGCACCCCATATTTTGACCGCCGTAACATCCACTTCTACATTAACCGCTGCGGTTTCCATGCCGTCGAGTTCTTCAACGAGCATCATCCCGATCCAAATATGCCTGAGCAGTTTGAGCAAGGAGATGGGTTGTTTAGATTTGTGAAGGTGAAGTAATCGTCAATTGTCAGCATAGCCATGAATATAAGATTAGAGCAACCTTCCCCAAGAAAGAGAGTTAGTATTCTACAGAAATGAAACATCTGCCGAATATCCTCTCGTCGCTCCGGATGGTGGGGGCTGTTGCTCTGCTGCTGTGTGATGTTGTAGGAACATCTTTGGCCTTGCCTTCGTCCGTCACGACTCGGCCATCTCCGAGCGAGCTCGGATGGCTCTCGCTGCTCCGTCCGTTTTGGGCGCTTTATGTGCTCTGCGGCCTCAGCGACATAGCCGATGGATGGCTGGCTCGGAAACTGAAGTGCGTTACCAAGACAGGAGCATTGCTGGATAGCGTGGCAGACATCTGCTTCGTAGCGTGTTGTGCATGGAAATTCCTGCCGATACTCGAACTGCCGCAATGGTTATGGTTGTGGGCAGGAGTAATTGTTACGATTAAAGTTGTGAATCAGCTTTCTGCACTCGCGACGTACGGGCGCTGCTACTTCCCTCACACCCTCGCGAACAAGTGGGCGGGGTTTCTGCTATTCATTGCAGTACCCATGACATTTTGGTCTATCGTCCCCATCTCAATGGTAGCAGCAGTTGCCACGTTTGCCGCCATACATGAAGGCTGCGTTTTAGCGAGAGCAGAATCAGGTCATATAATATGAGAAAGATAATAACATTTGTTTTTGCATTGGTTGTTACATCGTGTTTGGCGCAAGAGTCAGGCTGTACCAGCTATGGTGCGTGCATCATGTACGATGACTCCTTTCGTGGCATTAACGAAAACGAGCGTTTTGCCATGCATAGTGTGATGAAGTTCCCGCAAGCGTTGTACGTCGCCGATTACCTGAGTCGGAAAAGGTTGAATCTTGACGGAACGATCGTTGTCGATAAAGCAGACCTGATGCAAGACACATGGTCGCCAATGCTAAAACTTTTTGAAGGCAAAAAGGCCTTTTCGTATGGGGAACTACTGGAATTGTCTCTCGGACAGAGCGACAACAATGCCAGCGAACTCCTTTTCAAGCATTGTGGCAAGCCCCAAGCAGTAGAGAAGTACATGAGAAAACTTGGATTCCACGATATCCATGTCCGCATGACAGAGAAACAGATGCACAAGAATCCGGCAAAGGCCATCGCAAACAGTTCCACCCCCGCCGAAATGGTTCGTTTGTTCGAGTGGTTTTATCATCATAAAGATGACAACCCATATATGACATTCATCTGGAAGGCGATGGCTGACTGCTCAACAGGACTGAAACGAATCCCTGCTGCGATACCCGAAGATGCTCGTATCGTACATAAGACAGGTACAGGATTCCCATCCGCTGAAGGATTGCAAGACATGAACGATGCAGGTATCATTCTCATGCCTGATGGAAGCTACGCCATTATCGCCGTCTTCACCACGCACTCACCATCTGAGGCAGTAATAGAAAATATTGCCAGACAACTATTAGAATCATTTGATTAAGCAAAAGCAGAGCGAGCGTGATTTAATTTGAAGTAATATGATGAATGAGATGAAACTCCGGCCATTCAATACGAATGATGCAGCGAAGATTCTTAGTTGGTGCAAGGACAAGCATACGTTCCGGCTTTGGAGTGCTGACAGATATAAGGATTTCCCTGCCAAGCCTGAGGAGATGATGGAGCAATACAAGGGTGACAACATGCATCCGCTCACGGCTGTTGCTGGCGATGACGTTGTTGGTCATATCCTTTTGAGATATCCATCAGAGGACAAGAGTGTCGTCCGCTTCGGCTTTGTCGTTATCGACGACTCGAAGCGGGGGAAGGGTTATGGCAAGCTGTTGCTACGTCTCGCCATGGAGTATGCCCAGCGCAAATTAGGAGCCGCGCGCATCACCCTCGGCGTGTTCGACAATAATCCTTTTGCCTTTCATTGCTACGAATCAGTAGGATTCAAAATAACAGGTACAGACACCTATCTGATAGATGGCGAAGAATGGACGGGAAAAGAAATGGAGTTTACGCTGATGGGATAACATAAATACCGCCTTCTTCATAGGGCTGTTATTCCTTACAACTGAACCTGCCATTGAGCTACGCTCGATGGTTTTCACGCTCGGCAAAGCTCGAATTTTTTCGGCTTTGCTCTCGCTTAATCAAACCATTGGGTTACGCTCGATGGTTTTCACGCTCGGCAAAGCTCGAATTTATTAGGCTTTGCTCTCGCTCAATCAAACCATTGGGCTACGCTCGATGGTTTTCACGCTCGGCAAAGCTCGATTTTATTCGGCTTTGCTCTCGCTTAATCAAACCATTCATCACATATTCGTGCTGTTTATCCCAAATATTTGAATAAACGGCACGAACGGACGGAGCAGCGAGAGCCATCCGAGCTTGCTCAAAGATGGCCGAGTCGTGACGGACGAAGGCGAAGCCAATACTTTATTTTTGCACCATCACAAATCATCAGAGCTATGACACAAGAAGTAATTGCAGGAATCGTGCTGTGCATGTTGGGAGTTTGTTTGGTGTTCGTATCACCAAAAAGGATATGGTCTATCACGGAAAGGTGGAAGACGATAGGAGGAGTGCGGCCTTCTAAAGCCTTCATTGTCATTACATGCCTGTTAGGGATTGTCTTTATCGTCGTGGGCTGCGGGCTGTTGATATACGGTCGACCTTAATGCCCCTTGCTTACGCCGTTTCCCCGATTGGCGGGGGAACTCAAATCTGCCTTTTCCTCGCGAAGACGGGCATACTCTTTGCGTGCTTTTTCCAATTGTGCCATGAAACCGGCATTCGACAACAGACGGCTCATGATGGCGGTAGCCTCGACGAGCGAGGCATCTACGTCGCTCTTGTAATGGTGGCCGCAGACAACGCGGTTGAGGGCATACTCCTGGGCACGGGCTATCAGCGACTCGGTGGAGTCGGGGACCACGAGCGCCAGTGTGAGGGCATAGACCCAGCCGCGGACGCTATGGCCTGAGGGATAGCTGTACGACGACGCGTATTCGGCATCACTCTCCGGCATCAGCGACGGTTCGCTGAAGTGTACGAACGGCCGCGTGCGCCGGAAATAGTTCTTGGCGACCTTATTGGTGGCACTGGCATCTTTGCGGGCACCCTCTACCAACTTGAATATCTCTGGTGTCTCTTCCGGACCAATCAGGAAGCCGGCGGCAGGACTGAAGGCGCGCGATGTCCATTGTGCCTCGTCGATGGCTGCCTGACTGCCTCGTGCTGTCTGGCGCTGCTCCTTGCCCCATTCGTAGTAGTAACGGTCGTTCTCGAAGGCACCGCTCCCCGGTTGTGGCGGCTCGGCAAGAATACGAATGGTATTAGGCAACTCCTCATGGCTGAGAAAAGAAGGAGTCTTCAACTTCGTGCCCTCATCTGAGCTGCTGACCGTCTTCAGCAACGCCGGGACGTCGGCGGTGGCGGTGGGTTGCGGACGGAAGTTGAGATTGGCGACGGTGACCGTGCGGAACCAGTCTTTCAGAAAACCGCGATACTGGTCTTGCGAGTCGGCAACGAGCATGAGCAACAGCCGCCCGTCGTTGAGCCGTGGTCCGACACAGATGCCTTCGTAGTTGGCGAAACTGCGGTCCGTAAGATTGATCTTTGTCCGGAACTCGGTGATGAGCTGTTTCTGCAGTAATTCAGAGGCCCGCTGCATGGCGGGGTTGACGACATACAGCTTGACGTGCGCATACGAACCGATATCCTTCGGTGTCCTGTAAACCTCACGCTCGAGAACAATGAGCTGTCCGTCGTCGAGAGCCGCCAGTCCGCTCACACCCAGGGTATTCTTACCCTCTGTGGATTTCACTTCCGATGTGTCGGTCATATACCAGTACTGCTCACAAGGCTGCAGGTCGTCGGTAAAACTCTGCAAGCGCAGCAGGTTGGGAATGCGCTTCGAGATATTGGGTTTGTCGCCATCCGTCTTCAGGGTGTTCTCCGTGGTTGTCCAGAAACGGTGGGTGACGGCATTATAGGTCAGTGCCTCGAAACCGCGGTTGCCGTGAGTGACCTGAAAGACGGGCGGAATGCTCATCTTACGACCCGTCAGTTGGCCGTCAAGCCGGTATTCCAAGATGTTGCCGTCGGCCTCGCCACTGACAAACACCGTGTTGCTCTGGGGCACATAGCAGATACCTTCCTCATCGCGGTTGGGCTGCATGTTGGTGACAAACGAGTCTGCACGGGCTGTCAGAATACTGCCGGTGACGGGGTCGGTGGTGATGGTCATCAGGCAGAAACCAGCCGTACGGGCCTTGTCGTTGACGACAGCATAGCGGTCGCCTCCCAACCACGTGATGCCACTGTAGTTGCCTGCCGGCACTGTCTTGGAGAAATGCCGCTGTTTGTTGATAACGGCCTGCTGGGCAAAAGCATTCAGGGAAAGCAGACACAACAACATTGGGAAAAGGATTCTCTTCATAGGATACTCTTTTTGGGGGGTCAACGACTTTATATTTGCAAATATAGATAGAATCTTCGACATTCTAAACTCTTTGCGAAAGAAAATAGCCAAATGTCCCGAAAAACAAATATTTATGTGACGCGGCGGAGCCGCCGGTTCAAAGTTCAAGGTTCAAAATTTAAGGTTTAAAGATGGGAGGAATGGGAGTCAATGGGAGCCATGGGAGGAATGGGAGTCATGCCACACCAACTATAGCCTTGTAACTCCTTGAACTCCTTGACTCCTTGAACTCCTTATAACTATTAACTGCAGCAGGAATACCTACTTTTTGTTAATCTGCCAGATGCACTTCATCGGCAATACGCCATGCTTAAAACACTCGTTTTTAGGTATTGCGCACTCCATTTTTTCACCGTACCTTTGCCACCAGCAAACAGGCCAGCAATTTTAGTGGCGCCCCGGCAACGGGAGCGAACGCTGTTGCAATCACAAGTATTTATTCATAATGTTTTGTTAATCCGCTCACGCCCGGCCATTTGCAAAACAGCTGATATGGCTAACGTTCTATTGCGGATTTGTTAGTTTAGTGGGTGGCTGGTCGGTGACGATCAGCCACTTTTTGAAAGAACAACTTAAATCCTAATCGGTCATTAGGATTTTGGATTAAAATGGAGAGTTGAGTTATGGGACTATTGAAATCATTCTTTACAAACTGTGCCCACCCCAAGGGACGGATGGGACGCGTCATTCTGCGATTCATGAATTTCGGACATGCACCGCTGACGAATTGGGGACTGAGCCTCGTTGACATTCACGATGGTTGGACAATGCTCGATATCGGATGTGGTGGCGGAGCAACCCTGCAACGGCTGTTGAGACGTAGCCAAAATGCCAACGTACATGGCATAGACATCTCTGAGGAGAGTGTGGCAAAGGCCAGAAAGGTGAATGCAGACAAGCTGGACAAGCAGGTATTCATCTGCCAAGGCTCTGCGGAGAAGCTACCCTATGAGAACGATATGTTCGATATGGTGACGGCCGTCGAGACGGTGTATTTCTGGCCTAACTTGCCTGATTGCCTGCAAGAGGTGCGCCGCGTGCTGAAACAGGGCGGCAGGTTCGTCATCATGATTGAGGTGGTGGATGCCGACTCGATATGGACAAACGTTGTGGAGGGCATGACGGCCTATTCGCCGGAAGAACTGAAAAAGATGCTCGATGACGCAGGCTTCGTCCGCACAGCCGTCCATCGCAAGAAACCATCGTATGCTGCCATCGTTGGGGAAAAATGACCCCTGCAACCAAGTTGTGGGTCCATCTAATTGCCTTCCGTTGCGCTGAGAGGAATCCCGATAGGAAAAACTCAAATCTGTTTGGTTTTCCGCCGGCTTATTAGATAATTTCTTCACGCTCGAAAAAACAAACAAGTTTCCTTCTTTCTCGCTTAATCAGAAATTTCGTATCTTTGCAAACCGACGACATCTGTATGTTGACGGAATGAGAGGACGACGAAAACAATCGGTTTGATATGGCAATAACGAGCGAAAGACTGAGACAGACCTTCAGCGAGGGAGGGGCTCAGGAAATCTACCAAGAGATTAAGGCCGGGGGAGATTTCCTTAGCTTTGCCCGCCGGTATGCATTTGACGACGACTACCGTGTGGCGAGGAGTGCCTTGTGGGGTCTGACCAAAGCCCGTAGCGAGGAACTTTCGGAATTGCAGGTGATACTCAACGAACTGATTGACCAGGCCATGCAGACGAAGAACTCTTCCGTGAGACGGCTGACAATGAATATCATCGAAAGCCTGAAGATGGACGAGGACGACCTGCGGATTGAGTTTCTGGATTTCTGCCTGGAGCACATGGTGAGCATGGAGGAGTTTCCCGGCATCCAGACACTTTGCATGAAACTTGCTTTCCGCATGTGCCGGTTCTATCCGGAACTGACGGATGAGCTGATGCGTACCCTCAAGGAAATGGAAACAAGCTATTACTCACCTGCCGTGAGGAATGTCAGAAATAAAATTCTCAGTGGCAAACTGTAGACAGAAACCTCTTCATACAGATAAGAAGACAGGCCATTCTCAAGGCGTTTTGAGAATGGCCTGTCGCTAAAGGAATTTTCTGACGTAAAGTAGTCGGGCCTTATTCCTTCTTGTTCAGCACACCGGATTTCTTGATAATGGGATGCTTCGCCCACTTATGCTTCTTGTTCTTATCAATAATCTGGCGGTAAGGACCTTCGAGGAGTGATTGGTAGCAATAGACAATCCATGCGGGGATGATATTGTTATTGTTATCCCTGATGACCTTCTCAATCGACTTAATCTGTTCTTGCAGCATCTGCTCGTGCATGCTTCTTTCTGATTCACGCGCTTCCTTCCATGCCTCGGGGTCGTCGGAGAACACGTCGATATGGAATCCCTCAGGGCTATGTTTACGTGCTTCCTTGATGGCCTCCCGTAACCTATTCGACATGGGTGAGCCCTTGATGGAACCGTCACGCCAGTCGACGTCGATATGGCGGCTGTCGGGAATGAGTACGAAGACACCGCGCTCGGGCCACTCCTTGTAGTCGTGTAAACGCACGAAGGCATTAGGCTCTACCTCTACGGTGACCGAAAAACGGCCGTTATTGATGGGCAGTGCCTGTGCGTTTTCAATATCCTCGTTGATAATCATGTAAAGGGAGGTCTGCGAGGGAGACGCGATTCCGTCGATGGTCAGTTTCACTTTTTTCGCACATGCGGTGACTACCATCAGCATAAATGCGGAAAAGAGATAAAGGATTCGTTTCATATACATCAGCTGGTTTTAGTTAAACACTCATCCGTAAATTGGATATTCTCGTTGCAAATATAATAATAAAGTGGTAAATCTTGTCATATTTCAGAGAAAAAATGTTCTCCCGCGCGTGGTGTTCATCCATTTGATAGCTCTTGGATAAAAGTACTGACAACTAACTGATTCATACCTAAGGGCGGGAACACCCTCAAAAACTTCTCATCTATTTTTCCTGCCTTTTTTGCTGATAATGAAACAAATAACGTTTTTTTTTCTATCTTTGCCGAAGAAAACAATCAAAAAAAATAATTATGCAGAGAGTAATTTTCGCCATTTTATTAGGCATCATATCTAACAGCGCTATGGCACAAATAAGCAAAAACCCGATTCCCGGCACAGAGGGTAATAAATATGTGCCTTACGAGCAGCGGACAGGCAACGAGTCTGTCGTGTATTTCACCCGTCGGCTCTCTGCCGAAGGACTCATCAATGCCTACGAGCAGGTGAGCGAGCAAATCGGCGGTCATGTAGGTGTAAAACTGCATACGGGCGAGAAGAACGGTCCGAACATCATTCCCCGTGAGTGGGTGAAGGCACTGATGGCGAAAGACCTTCCGCAAGCCAACATTATTGAGACCAACACCTACTACGAGGGCGACCGCTACACTACCGAACAGCACCGTCAGACGCTGCAGGTAAACGGCTGGACATTCTGTCCTGTCGACATTATCGACGAGCAGGGCACCACCACACTTCCCGTCAACGGCGGCAAGTGGTTCAAGAAAATGTCGGTGGGCTCACACCTGACGAACTACGACGCAATGGTGGCGCTCACCCATTTCAAGGGACACACGCAGGGCGGCTTCGGCGGCTCGAACAAGAACATCGGCATCGGCTGTGCTGACGGACGCATCGGCAAGGCATGGATTCATACCACTCCCGGTCAGGACGACCAGTGGGACATCAAGGAAGAGGAGTTTATGGAACGCATGACCGAATCGACAAAGGCCACTATCGACTACTTTGGCCGTCACGTCACCTACGTGAATGTGATGCGCAACATGTCGGTGTCGTGCGACTGCGAGGGAGTGGCTGCCGAGCCTGTAGTAACTCCCGATGTAGGCATCCTGTCGTCAACCGACATCCTGGCCGTCGACCAGGCCTGCATCGACATCATCTATGCCATGACCGCCAAGGAGCACCACGACATGGTGGAGCGCATCGAGACCCGCCACGGACTGCGCCAGTTGTCGTACATGAAAGAGCTGGGCATGGGTAACACCCGCTATATACTCATCGACCTCGACAACGGTGGCCGTCGCATTACTGCTGCCGATGCCGTGAAGGGACTGAAACCGTTTGTACAGAAACCATAAAACGTATCGACGAATATGAAGAGAATTGTATTGATGATGGCAGCACTGCTGACGATTTGCCTGAGTGCCTGCTCGCAAAAGCAAAAGGAGAACAAGAACGTGAAAGTATTAGTAGCCTATTTCTCTGCCACAGGTACCACAAAGGCCGTTGCCGAGCAGCTGGCTGCCGTGGATGGCGCCGACCTGCACGAGATTCAGCCTGAGGCCCCCTATACCGATGCCGACCTTGACTGGCGCGACAAGCAGAGTCGCAGCAGTGTGGAGATGAAGGACAAGACCTCCCGTCCGGCTATCACCGGCAAGCTGACGAACATGGCGGATTACGGCGTGATATACGTAGGCTTCCCCATCTGGTGGTACACATGCCCTACAATCGTCAACACCTTCATGGAGGCTTACGACTTCAAGGGCAAGACCGTCATCCCGTTCGCCACCTCCGGCGGTAGCGGCATCAAAAAAGCCTGCGAGGACCTGAAAGCGGCCTATCCTGATGTGAATTGGAAAGAGGGCAAACTGCTCAACCGCACTCCGAAGGACGAGCTGGAGAAGTGGGTGAAGAGCCTGTAAACAGATTGATTTGCTTGTGCTCCCTGTCTTTTGAGCATAAGACGCACAACAAAACAGCTACTCCCAATATGAAGGGAATAGCTGTTTTTTTCGTGCAGAACAATGTTAATTGAAAAGTTTCCGGCTTCCTGTGGTAAAAACGTAACGTTTTTTTGTGAATCAGGTATCCTTTGTATATCTCCCGAGTGATGCCTGCAACGAGTTACTCATTTTCTGACGCAACTCCAAAGGTTCCAGCACTTCCAGACCCTCAGTATATGACATGAGCTCCAGCACAAAATCTACTGTAGGACGGATGTCGTAAGCAAAGTCTGTATAGTCATCAGTATGTTCTATCTCCTTCTGCGAGGCATGCAGGGGCAGCGTTCGCAGATAGTTGGACACATTCCCATACGCACGAATTACCACATGAGCCATGGGTGTGTCGTCTGTCGTGATACCGTAGTATTCCGCAAAAAAGCCCTCAGGTGAGAAATCATCCGGCATCTCAAATGTCTCGTCAGAGATTCTCACCGACAACATCCTGTCGAAGGCATAGGTGGCAATGTGCCTGCCCGTAAATGCCAGAAGATACCACCGCCGGCGGAAAAGTTTCAGGGCATAAGGCGATAGTGTTGTCTCATAACTCTCACATCCAAATCGCTGGTAAGTAATGACAAGCCGTCTGTTCGTTTTGAGGGCCAGGATAATGGTCTGCAGGTATTCCTCTCCGGCAGGCACATCCTCCAGAAGAATGCGGTTCCTGAGTGAGATGCTGTCAGAAAGTACCGTATTCACAGTAAGTGTGGAAAGCATCCAACCCTCAATCGTATCGTCATTAATCACCTCCGGATTGCTGATAAAGTACTTGTAGCCATGTTCCAGGTCGCACTCTATCACGATACCGAACATATTGAGAATGGCATCCTTATGGCGCAAGAACGATTTGCGGTTCAGAGCCTCCCCGCCTATCACCTGATCTTTCATCCACAACTCGTTAAGCTGCTCCAGCGACAACTTCTTGTGTTGTCGCAGTGTGTTCACAATCCAGATATACTGCTGAA
>JAEEGI010020191.1_pt1 | contig 13367 bp, 14 predicted proteins | sample 8958751 | NCBI WGS metagenome assembly JAEEGI01 (sample SAMN16246545, study PRJNA631951) | gut metagenome | biome: gut microbiome; feature: rumen; material: KS-attached | host: Bos | place: Iran: Karaj | collected 2018-10
CAGGTCGAGGAGATCTTGTATCCCGCGATGGAGGACTACGCGATCGACATCATCATCGGCAAGGGGCCGAGCGCGAACTCCATCCGTCTTGATCTTCCGAAGTTCACGCTGATCGGCGCGACGACACGCTCCGGACAGCTCACAGCGCCGCTCAGGGACCGCTTCGGCGTCTCGCTCCGTCTGGAGCTCTATACGCCCGACGAGCTGCAGCGCATCATTACCCGCTCCGCCGGCATTCTCGGCATCGAGATCGAGCCGGAGGGCGCCGCCGAGATCGCGAAGCGTTCGCGCGGAACGCCGCGTATCGCCAACCGGATGCTCCGCCGTGTGCGCGATTTCGCGCAGGTCACCGCCGACGGCGTGATCACGCAGGCGGTCGCCGACGCCGCGCTGACCCGTCTGGAGGTCGATCACCTCGGTCTGGACGCACTGGACCGCCGGATGCTGCAGAGCATCATCGAATTCTACAACGGCGGCCCCGTGGGGCTTGAGACGCTCGCCGCCACGATCAACGAGGAGGCCGTCACGCTGGAGGACGTCTATGAGCCCTATCTTCTGCAGCAGGGCTTTCTGACGCGGACGCCGCGCGGGCGCTGTGCCACCCGAAAAGCATACGATCACCTTCACATTCCGTTTATGGGGCAAAGTTCACTGGAACTCTGAGAATCTTCTGCGTTTTTTAACATTTTTTCACAAATTCCTTGACATTTTGGAATAGAATGCTTATAATCTAACTACGTTTTTCAGGGGAATCAATACTTTGTTCGATTATTCCGCATACTCCGACAGTGAGCTGCAGCAGCTCTTTCTCACCGGCGATGAGACCGCCGGCGGAGAGCTTGCCGTGCGTTATCGCAGGCTGGTAAAAATCTGCACCCGTCCCTATTTTCTTGCGGGCGGGGACAGCGAGGACCTTTTGCAGGAAGGTATGATCGGCCTGCTCTCCGCGATGAGAGAGTATGATCCCTCCTGCGGAAGCAGTTTCAAGACATTTGCAGAGCTCTGTGTCAAGCGGCGTATCATCAGTGCAGCAAAGGCTGCGTCCCGTCAAAAGCACGCTCCCCTCAACGACGGGGTTTCCCTGGATGAACTCCTCTCCAACGAAACCGCCGCGTTCTCGGAACAGTTTTCCCGTTCTCCGGAGGACCAGCTTCTCGACAGGGAATCCGAAAGGGATTTTCTGACCGCTTATTCACAATATCTGTCCACTTTTGAGATCCAGATCCTGACCCACTATCTGGACGGTCTCTCTTACCGGGAGATCGCCGAGCGGTGCGGTCGTCCGGAGAAGTCCGTGGACAACGCCGTGCAGCGGATCCGCAGCAAGCTGGCCCGGCACATCGATTTCGGCGATTTCAGCGATTGAGCTGACGCAAATACTACAGCCCCAGAGGCAAAGATCAAAAGAGAGGATCCAAAAATGTACGAAGACAAGACCTTAGTTTGCAAAGAGTGCGGCAATGAGTTCGTTTTCACCGCCGGTGAGCAGGAGTTCTACGCAGAGCGCGGCTTCCAGAACGAGCCCCAGCGCTGCAAGGCGTGCCGCGACGCCCGCAAGGCCGCTGCTCACGGTCCCCGTGAGTATTTCACTGCGACCTGCGCTGCCTGCGGCGGCGAGGCACGTGTGCCCTTCCAGCCGCGTGACGACCGTCCGGTCTACTGCAGCGAGTGCTTTGCAAAGATGAAGGCCGCGAAGTAAAGATCATCTGATCGGATATGAAAAGGGCACTGCAGCGGCAGTGTCCTTTTCTTTACAAATTGTTCATTGCTTTTTTTGTAAGAACAGCTATAATAAAAGCGTTAATTCATTTAGGAGGATACCAGCATGTTTGAAGTTACGAAAGATACCGTCATTGCTGACATCATGATGAACGCGCCCAACACCATGCCTCTCTTCCAGGAGATCGGTATGCACTGCATGGGCTGCGCGATGTCCAGCGGCGAGACCGTTGACGAGGCCTGCGGCGTTCACGGCGTCGATACCGCTTCGTTCCTGAAAAAGCTGAACGCTTTTATCGCGGCGAACTGAGACGTACAGAGAATCGGCGGGGTCGACCCCGCCGATTCTACTTTGTGGGAGGTTTCTGCCATGAGGATCCAATTGTCGCCGCGCCTGCAGCGCCTTGCAGATTATGTGCATCCCGGCAGCATCATCGTTGACGTCGGAACCGACCACGCCTATCTTCCGATCTGGCTGCTGCAGAACGGTATCTCCGGCGCGGCATATGCGACGGAGATCCGCCCCGGTCCGCTGAAAAACGCGGCGTCCGACGCCGAAGCCGCCAGGGTAAGGGGGGAGCTGACGCTGCTTCTGTGCGACGGCCTCGCGCTCTGTCCGCCGGACCGGGTCGACACCGTCGTCATCGCCGGCATGGGCGGCGAGACCGTGATGGGCATCCTGCACGCCGCGCCGTGGGCACTGCAAAAGCGGCTGATCCTGCAGCCGCAGACGAAGCTCCGGGAGCTGCGGGCATATCTCGCCGCGGCAGAGCTGCGGATCGACGATGCCTCGCTCGTCTATGACAACGGCCGCATCTACCAGGTCTGGTCGGTCGGCGCCGGCGCGATGGACCCGCTGCGCTGGGTCGACCCGTCGCTTCCGGCCAAGCGCGATCCGCTGCTCATGCAATATGCGGAGGACCGGATCAAGCGTCTGCGCAAGGAGATCCACGGACTGGAACAGGCAAAAAAAAGGGACGAAGAGCGTCTGCAGGTCCTGCGTCAGGGCCTGACGGAGTTTATCGAGATCCATAAGGAGGCTGAGAGATGGCAAGCGTGAGCGAGATCCGGGACTTTTTCAATGAAAAAGCGCCGTATTATATGAAGCTTGATTTTGACAATGTCGGCCTGCTTGTCGGCTTCTGCGGAACGGAGGTGGAGAGAGTGCTGACCGCGCTGGATATCACTGACGCCGTGATCGAGGAGGCGGCGGCACTCGGCGCGCAGCTGATCGTTTCGCACCATCCGCTGCTCTTTGACCCGCTGAAGCGGGTGACGGACGACGATCCGAAGGGCCGCAAGGTGATCCGCCTGATCCGGAGCGGGATCTCCGCGATCTGTCTGCACACCAATATGGATACCGCGCAGGGCGGCGTCAACGACTGCCTGATGGCAGCGCTCGGCGGTCGGGTGACCGGTCTGCTTGACCCGCATGGCCAGCATCCGGACGGGACGCCCTACGGGATCGCGCGCGTCGGGGAGCTGCCGGAGCCGATGGCGTTCCGCGATTTTCTCCGGCGAACGAAAGAGCGGCTCCGCTCCAACGGCCTTCGCTATGTGGACGGCGGCCGGCCCGTGCGCCGCATCGCCTGCTGCGGCGGGTCCGGCGGATCGGACATGGAAAAGGCCTTCGCCGCCGGCTGCGACACCTTCGTCACCGCCGATCTGAAATACGACCATTTTCTCTGGGCGAAGGAGGCCGGTCTGAATCTCGTGGACGCCGATCACTTCTGCACGGAGAACGTCATCGTTCCGCACTTTGCTGAGCTGCTCCGGGCGCAGTATCCCGCGCTCGACGTCCGGATCTCTGCGGTCCACGGTCAGACGATCCAATTCCTGTGATCCGCTTTCGGCAGGGCAGAGGCCCGGCGTGACGCCCGGCCTCTGCCCTTATCATAAGCGCTCATCCGTCCGCATATTCTGCTAACAAGTATCGTGAAAACATGCGTGACGGAGGCGGATTCAGGATGGCAGACGCAAGGATCTATGAAGAGATCGCCGCGCGTACCGGCGGCAACATCTACATCGGCGTGGTCGGTCCGGTGCGGACCGGTAAATCGACGTTCATCAAACGGTTTATGGAGACGCTCGTGCTCCCGCAGATGACGGACGTCTATCAGCTGGAACGGGCCAGGGACGAAATGCCGCAGAGCGGCTCGGGCAGGACGATCATGACGGCGGAGCCGAAGTTCGTCCCGGAGACGGCGGCGGAGATCGAGCTCGGCGGAAGCGCCCACTGCAGCATCCGGCTCGTGGACTCCGTCGGATTCATGGTGCGCGGCGCTGTCGGCAACCTGGAGGACGGCGCGGAGCGCACGGTCATGACGCCGTGGTACGACGAGGAGATCCCGATTTCGCAGGCGGCGGAGGAGGGGACTTACCGCGTGATCTCCGAGCACTCGACGATCGGCGTTCTCGTCACGACGGACGGGAGTGTCTGCGGGATCCCGCGCGAGGAATACGAAGCGCCGGAGGCGCGCGCCGCCGAGGAGCTGGAAAAAGCAGGAAAGCCCTATGTGATCCTCCTGAACTGCGCCGAGCCCGGAAGCGAGGAGGCGGCGGCGCTGGCAGCGGAGCTCCGGGAACGGTTCGGTCACAGCTGCATTCCCGTCAACTGCGCAAGGCTGGAGGCCGAGCAGATCCAGGAGATCCTTCAGCGCATCCTCTTTGAATTCCCGGTCCGGAGTTTTCGCGTCTACCTCCCGCCCTGGGTGGACGCCCTCGCCGCAGACGACGAGATCAAAACCGGTCTCTTCCGGACGATCGCCTCCTATGCGGCAAATGCAAAGTGTATCGGAGAGGCGGCGGCCTCGATCTCCCGGCTCGCAGAGCACGACGCCGTCAGCGCAGCAGTTGTCCGGGAGCTGTCGCTTGGGACGGGCGATCTGACGATCGGCGTCGAGCTGCTGCCGCAGGTCTACTACCAGACGATCAGCCGGGAATCCGGCTTCCCGATCCGGAACGACTGCGACCTGATGCGCCTGCTGCATGAGATCAGCAGCCTGAAAGGGGAGTACGAACGCGTCCACGCCGCGCTCGACGCGGTCCGGGAGAAGGGGTACGCCATCGTCATGCCGACGATGGAGGAAATGTCCCTGGAGGAGCCGCAGATCGTCCGGCAGGGCGGGCGCTACGGCGTACGGCTGAAGGCGAGCGCGCCGTCCATCCATATGATGATGGCGAACATCGAGACCGAGGTCTCTCCGGCGATCGGCGGTGAGAGCGCCTCGGAGGACGTCATCAACTTCCTGCTTCAGGGCTACGACGGCGATATGAGCCGGATCTGGGAGAGCAACATCTTCGGCAAATCCCTCAATGATATCGCTGCAGAGGGGCTGACAAACAAAATCAAGGCGATGCCGGAGGATGTTCAGGCAAAGCTGCGAACGACCGTCCAGCGGATCGTCAACGAGGGCAGCGGCGGGATCATCTGCATCCTTCTCTGAACCGCGGATGAGCCTGGGCAGGGGAGGCGCGCAATGATAAAAACACGCAGATGGGGCGCGGCGGTCTTGCTTTTTCTGCTGGAAACTGCGATAATACTATCGTCACCGGTCCGCGCCGACGTCCCAGATGTCCCGGCGCAGACGCCCGGAACGCTCGTGATCGATCCCGGCCACGGCGGTCTCGACGGCGGGGCCTCGGCGCCGGACGGCACGACAGAGAGCGGTCTGAATCTCTCCATCTCGCTGCGGCTCGCGTCGCTTGCGCGGCTGTTCGGCGTCCCGATCGTCCTGACCCGGGAAGGGGAGTCACTGGACTATCCGGCGGAGATCACGGGGATCCGGGAGAAAAAGATCTGGGATCAGCGCTCGCGCGTCGACTTGATCAACGGGATCGGAAACGGCATACTGATCAGCGTTCATCAGAACGCCTATCCCGACCCGCGCCCGAGCGGGACGGCAGTCATGTACGGCAGCGTGCCCGACTCGGATCTCCTGGCGCTGCGCCTGCAGCAGAACCTGATCGCGCAGCTGTGTCCGGAAAACCGCCGGGTCGCCGCGCCGATCCCGGATCAGATCTATCTGATGAAACACGTGAGGTGTCCCGCCGTCCTGGTGGAGTGTGGGTTCCTCTCAAATCCCGCCGAGGCGGAGAAGCTGAAAACAGATCGATATCAGACGCAGATCGCGCTGGTCATGATCGCGACCTATCTGCAGTTCACCGGCTGAATCCCCGGGAGGTACCAATGAAAGAGAAGACCAAGTTTTACTGCACGGAATGCGGAAACGAGACAGGGAAGTGGTTCGGCCAGTGCCCGGCGTGCGGGCGCTGGAATACGATCGTGGAGGCGCCTGCAGCGGCGCAGAGCAAGAGCAAAGCCGGGGCGGTCAAGGTAGCCGGCGCCGCGCTGCTGAACCGTCCGCAGCCGATCACGTCGCTGGATACGCAGGAGGAGCTGCGCTTTTCCACCGGCATGGATGAACTGGACCGGGTCCTCGGCGGCGGCGCGGTGGTCGGCTCGATGGTGCTGGTCGCGGGCGCGCCCGGCATCGGTAAATCGACGCTCCTTCTTCAGATCTGCGGCCTGATCAACGGCATGGACATCCTCTATATCACCGGAGAGGAGAGCCAGCGTCAGCTGAAGCTGCGCGCCCAGCGCCTCGGCGTAAACAGGGACAGCATCTACGTCCTCGCAGAGACGAATCTGGATAACGTTCTCGCTTCCATTGAGGAGCTGAAGCCGGATATCGTGATCGTCGACTCCATCCAGACGATGTTCAACGGCGACCTGACAAGTGGTCCGGGCTCGGTCAGTCAGGTCAAGGACTGCACGATGGCGCTGATGCAGGCGGCCAAGAGCAACGGCTTCACGTGCTTTGTGGTCGGACATGTCAACAAGGAGGGCGCTATCGCCGGGCCGAAGGTGCTGGAGCACATGGTGGATTGCGTGCTCTATTTCGAGGGCGACCGCGCGCAGAGCTATCGGATCGTGCGCGCTGCGAAAAACCGCTTCGGCGCCACCAACGAGATCGGCGTCTTCGAGATGGCGGACAACGGTCTTGCAGAGGTCCCGAATCCCTCGGAAATGCTGCTGTCCGGCCGCCCGCTGAACTGTCCCGGGACCTGCGTCACCTGCGTCATGGAGGGAACGCGCCCGATCCTGGCGGAGATCCAAGCCCTCGTCGCGCCGTCCGGTTTCAACGGTGCGCGGCGCAACACGAACGGCTTTGACTACAACCGCGCGATGCTGCTCCTGGCCGTGCTGGAGAAACGCGGCGGGCTGAGTTTGAGCGGCTGCGACGCATATATCAATGTGATCGGCGGCCTGGAGCTCGACGAGCCGGCAGCTGACTTGGCGACCGTGCTGGCGCTCGCTTCGAGCTTCAAGGACCGCGTCATCGGCTTTGAGACGACCGCCATCGGTGAGGTCGGACTGACAGGGGAGATCCGCAGCGTCAATGCGCTCGGACAGCGTCTGAACGAGGTCGCACGGCTCGGCTTCAGGCAATGCATCATCCCGTCGCACGTGCGGGGCGAGATCAAGCTGAACGCGCCGAAAAACCTGGAGCTGATCCCGGTCAAAAACATCCGGGAAGCGATCAATATCCTCTTCTGAACAGGAAAGATATCTTAATTGTTAAATATATAACAATTAAGATATCTTTGGATTATTTCTATCATTTGTCATCGGATCCGGCTCCGGACGATCGCACGATCAGGCAGAACGACTGTCTACCAGATATGTCTTCTCAAACAACGGTAACGAAGGAGGAATCAAGATGCTGCTCGCAATACATCTGATCGTCGTATGCTCATTTATTGTGCTCGGTATCCTGTTCAGCAAGGGCAAAGGAGCCTTTCTGATCGCCGGCTACAACACAGCGTCAGCGCGAGAAAAAGCAAAGACGGATGAGAAGAAGCTCTGCCGCTTCATGGGTAAGTTTATGTTTGCGCTGGCCGCATGCTGGCTCGTCATCGCAGCAAGCGCCTTATTTGATCGGATGTCATTGCTCTGGATCGGCCAAGGTCTGTTTCTGGTCGTGGTCATCGCCGGAGTGATCTATGCCAACACCGGAAACAGATTTCATCGCTGAAACAGATCAAAATTAATACAAAATTTTTATTTTGTTCAATTATTTTTCGATATCGCTTTTGTCCTGAAAAGCTGTTTCCATACACTGCCCCCTGTCCCCTGACATAGATTGGAATATCAATCTGTATCAGGGGTGTTTTTATGCCGTCCGTCTCATATGACCGCAGCGCCGCGTCCGCGTATGCGGAGCGCTGGGCGCTCTCCAGGAACCCGGCGTATTACGATTTTTCCTCGCTCGGCGGCGACTGTACGAATTTCGTGTCGCAGTGTCTTTTCGCCGGATGCGGCGTGATGAATGATTCTCCGTTGAACGGCTGGTTCTATCGCTCACTGAACGACAGATCTCCGGCCTGGACCAGCGTTGACTATCTCTACCGTTTTCTGCTTACGAACCGAGGAAACGGTCCTTTTGCCCGGATCGCCGAGGCCAGGGAACTTTTACCTGGAGATATGATCCAGCTCGGAAAAGCCGACGGTACCTTTTACCACTCTCTGTTTGTTCTGAGCGCGCAGCCTGATGAGATCTATATCGCGGCCCACAGCTACGATTCTCTCTGGCGGCCACTCAGCAGCTACAGCGCGGCGCGGCGGCGGTATCTGCATATACACGCCAGATGATGTTACCTCATCCGGCGTGTATGTCCCATTATGTTTTGCTCGGGGCTTCCCCTTCCCTTTGCCGATCCGTTCAGGCGCCCTGACCCGTTTTCAGGGCGGAACAGAGCAGCGAGAAATGCGTCTCCATCCGTCCGGACATGTCGAAGCTCCCGCCGCAGATGCACCAGTCGTAGCATACGCCGCGGATGATGTCGAAGATGCAGTCGACGATCTCTCCGGAGCGCATCTCTGCGCAGATCTCCCCTGTCGCCTGACCCTCTGCGACGATCTCCTCCACCATCGTCTGCATCGGCCGGCGGTGGGAAAACCATTCGTTGGAGGGGTAAAACAGGACACGCATCGCGTCGATCCCGGTGTTTTCATTGAGCGTCGCATAATGGCAGACAAAGTCGTGAAGCTTCTCCAGCGCGCTCTTTCCGGTCGGCTCCGCGTCGAGCGCATTCTGCATATACTGGTCCCCGAAATCGTAGATCACGCGGAGGATATCGACTTTGGATTTATAGCAGTTATAGAACGTCCCGATCGGGATATTCGCCTCCGCGCAGATCTCGCGCACGGTAGTCGCCTGAAAGCCCTTCTCCGACATGATCGCCATGGCCTTGTCGAAGATGATCTTCTGGGTCTCGGAGGACTTTCGGTATGCTCTTTTCGGCTTCTGAGTGGCTTTCATCTGGAACTCCTCATTTGACCGTCTTTAAGGGGCGAAAAGAGGCAGATCTGTTGATAAAACGATCTGCCTCTTCTCTTTTGGTACCCCCGACTGGATTCGAACCAGCGGCACACGGCGTCGGAGGCCGTTGCTCTATCCATCTGAGCTACGGGGGCTGATTTGAAACAGCAAATTGCATTATAACCGATTCTGCCGGAAAAGTAAAGCATATTTTCTCGATCTGCCCATTATGATCGTATGCGGCGGGCAATCGTCACGGAACGGTGAGCAAAAACGAGAGAAGGATCGGGACCGTGATGAGAGAGAACAGCGTCGACATGAACACGCTCTTGCTGGCGAGCAGCGGCTCCCCGCCGTACTCCGCGGCAAAGATCGGCGAGACGGCTGCGGATGGCATCACGGCAAAGACGATGATAAGATTGCGGAACATCGGCTCTCTGACCACAAGACGTGCGATGAGCGCGATGATCAGCGGCATGACGATCAGGCGAAGGAGCGAAACAAGATAGGTGCGTTTGTCGGTAAAGATCTCCCGGAGGGAAACCGTGCCGAGCGAGGCGCCGATGAGCATCATGGCAAGCGGAACGACCATGTCGCCGAGATAGATAAAGATATCCTGAACGGCCGCCGGCACGCTGACGTGGGAGAAGAAGATCACGAGGGACAGCAGAGTTGCAAAAAAGGAGGGGTTCAGCACGGCCTTGCGGACCACCTGCTTCATGTCTCCCCTTCCGCTGAGCAGCATGACGCCGACGATATAGAGGAAAAAGTTATACGGGAGCGTGCAGACGGAAGCGAGCAGGATCGCCTCCTTGCCGAAGACGGCGGAGATGACCGGAAAGCCCATAAAAACGCAGTTGGCATACGTCAGAAGAAAGGTCTCCGTGCTGCGGTCCTCCCTCGCGGGGCGAATGACCCGGACGAGCACGAGCGCGAGGAGCAGCGAGATGATATTGTAGCCCAGGCCGTAGCCGATCAGCATCAGGAGCTGCGGGACGGCATAGGGAACCTCCGCGCCGAACACGGACTTGATGATCAGGCTCGGCGCACAGATATAGAGCACAAGCTTGTTGACCTTTTCCGACGCATGCGCATCCAGGATATTCAGTTTCTGGCAGATCAGGCCGACCGCGACGAACGCGAACAGGACGGCCATCTTGCCGAGCAGGGTCAGAAAATTCATAGCAGATCCCGTCGTGGTCGTTATATGTGCAGCAGGAGCTTTGCAATGGCGAAATAGAGCAGAAGCGAGATGGCGTCCACGATCGTCGTGATAAACGGACTCGCCATGACCGCCGGATCGAGATGCAGCCGCTCCGCGAGCATCGGCAGCGTACAGCCGACGAATTTGGCGCAGATCACCGTGAGGAACAGCGTGAAGCAGACGACAGCCGCGACCAGCGGCGTGATCGCCACGTTGCCGAGGAGCATCCGGTCCACGAGCAGGATCTTCAGGAAGTTCGCGACAGCGAGCGTTGCGCCGCAGAGGATCGAGACGCGGAACTCCTTCCAGATCACGTGGATGAGATCGGAGAACTCGACGTCGCCGAGGGAGAGACTGCGGATGACGGTAACGCTGGCCTGAGAACCGGAGTTTCCGCCGGTATCCATCAGCATCGGGATGAACGCCGTGAGCACGACCTGCGCGGCGAGCGCGTCCTCAAACGAGGTAATGATCATTCCCGTGAACGTGGCGGAGATCATCAGAATCAGAAGCCAGGGGATGCGGTTTTTCCAGAGATCGAAGACCGCGGTCTTCATATAGGGACGATCGGACGGCGTGATAGCGGCCATGATCTCCATGTCCTCCGTGGCCTCCTGCTCCATGACGTCCATGACGTCGTCGACCGTGACGATGCCGACGAGCCGCTTTTCGCGGTCGACGACCGGAACGGCAAGCAGGTCGTAGTCCGAGAACATGCCGGAGACGTCCTCCTGGTCGTCCGTCGTCGTACAGAAGATAACGTCCTCATTCATGATGTCTCCGATGACCGTGTCCTCGTCCTCGGCCATGATGAGGTCGCGAACCGTGACGATGCCCTCCAGCTTGCGGTCCTTGCTGGTGACGAAGCAGGTGTAGATCGTCTCCTTGTCCGCGCCGATGCGGCGGATCCGCGCGAAAGCCTCTTTCACGCTCATGTATTTTTTCAGATCAATGAACTCTGCCGTCATGATGCTGCCGGCGGAGTTCTCGGGGTATTTCAGGTATTGGTTGATGAGCTTGCGCGTCTCGGGCGTAGCGATGCGCATCACGCGCTTGACAACGTTGGCGGGCAGCTCCTCCATCATATCGACGGTATCGTCGAGGTAGAGCTCTTCGAGAATGCTTCCGAGCTCGCTGTCAGTGATGGAGTTGATGATATACTCCTGCTCAGGCGCGTCGAGCTCGGCAAAGACCTCTGCGCCGTGCTCCTTGGAGAGCATTCGGAACACCATCGCCATCTGATGCGCCGGCAGTTCCGAGAGAAACTCCGCGTCGTCGAACTCGTCGTTCTCCTCCAGGACCTGCTGGAGCTGCTTCAGCTTCTTCTCCTCAAGGAGCGTGCACATCTCCTCGATCTTTTTATCGTGGATCGATTCGAAATCGACGGGATCTCCGATCTCCTCCGAGGTCAGGTCCTCCAGCTTTTCCTCCTCCAAGGGAACGCACCCCCTTTCAAAAACGATCAGTTCACGCTTCAGATCCCCAGGTATTCCCTCTGCTGCGCGGTCAGGACGTCGATGGAAACGCCGAGCGTCTCCAGCTTTTTCCGGGCCACCCGAAGGTCGATCTCGCGCGGCACTGGCACGACGCCCGGCGCGAGATCGCCGCGGTTTTTCACAAGATACTCGGCGGAGAGAGCCTGAATGGCAAAGCTCATGTCCATAATCTCCGCCGGATGGCCATCGCCGGCTGCGATGTTGACGAGCCGGCCCTCGGCGAGGACGAAGAGCGTCCTGCCGTTCGGCAGACGGTATCCGCGGATGTTGTTTCGGGCGTCATAGCCCTCCCCCGCCATCTCCCGCAGGCCGGCGATATCGACCTCCACGTCGAAATGTCCGGCGTTGGCAAGGATCGCGCCGTCCTTCATGCGTAGCATATGATCGCGCGTGATGACACCGGAGCAGCCGGTCACCGTGACGAACAGATCGCCGAGCGGCGCAGCCTCGTCCATCGGCATGACGGTGAAGCCGTCCATGTACGCCTCGATCGCGCGGACAGGGTCCACCTCAGTGACGACAACCTTCGCGCCGAGTCCCTTGGCCCGCATGGAGACGCCCTTGCCGCACATCCCGTAACCGGCGACGACGACGACCTTTCCGGCGACGATCAGGTTCGTCGTTCGGTTGATCCCGTCCCAGACGCTCTGTCCGGTCCCGTAGCGGTTGTCAAAGAGGTGCTTGCAGTCCGCTTCGTTGACCATGACCATCGGGAAGCGCAGCGTGCCCTCGCGCGCCATGACCTTCAGACGGTGGATGCCCGTCGTCGTCTCCTCACACCCGCCGATCACGCCCGGCAGAAGGTCGCGCCGCGCGGTGTGCAGCAGATGGACGAGATCGCCTCCGTCGTCGATGACGATATTCGGACCGCAGGAGAGCGCGGCATCAAGGTCCGCCTCATACTGCTCCATGCTGCAGCCGTGGTGGGCATAGACGTCGATGCCGCCCGCCGCGACAGCCGCCGCGACGTCATCCTGCGTGGAGAGCGGGTTGCAGCCCGTCACGTGCATCTCCGCGCCGCCGAGGGCGAGGGTACGGCAGAGGAACGCCGTCTTGGCCTCCATGTGGACAGACAGCGTGATCTTCAGCCCCGAGAACGGTTTTGTCTTTTCAAAATCGACCGCGATCGCATTCAACAGCGGCATATTGCGCGCGACCCAGCTGATTTTTCTCTCCCCGGACGGGGCAAGTGAGATATCAGTGATACTGCTCATAGCGTTCTCCGTTCATCGTCAAATCATGGAATTAAATTTATCATATTTCAACAGAAAATGCAACTCTCCGACGGCAGAAAAAACGCCGCCGCAGAAAAATGCGGCGGCCGAACGATTCAGTTCCAGAAGAGACGGAAAACGAGCCAGAGCAGCAGGGCGAGCAGCGCGCTGCCGACGCCGATGAGAAGCGGCCGGAGTTTTAGCAGGAGCCGCTTCGGCGCGTACAGCGCGCCCTTCAGATAGTGATCCGCGACTTTTTCCGCCTCGCGGACGATATCGGCGCCGCCGCGCCCGGGAGAGAAATCCTCCCGCAGAATAAAGATCGCCTGCTCGAATACACGGGGATCCGGCGACTTCACGATGACGACCCGCTTGTTTCTCCCCTTGACCATTTCCCTTCCCTCCCTCT
>JAEEGI010020192.1_pt1 | contig 13366 bp, 13 predicted proteins | sample 8958751 | NCBI WGS metagenome assembly JAEEGI01 (sample SAMN16246545, study PRJNA631951) | gut metagenome | biome: gut microbiome; feature: rumen; material: KS-attached | host: Bos | place: Iran: Karaj | collected 2018-10
CATCATCGGCGTGTCCTCGCCAAACTTGTCGAAAACCGGATCGACCAGCGACCGGTCAAACTGTAGCACCACGTCTTCCAGATCGCCGCCGTACATTTTGAACGCCTGCTCCGTGAACTCCGCCACGCCGTCGATCTTGGCGATAGTAGCTTCGGACATCACGGATTCTTCCACGACTTCAAGATGATCAATCCGGTCGATGCGATAACTGGCCGTACTGTCCGGGTGCTTGCTGCTGTACGCCATCAGGTAGTAGTTGTCTTCGTTGAAGATGAGCGCGACCGGCTCCACATAGTATCGTTTCTTCTCGCCGGTACCGGTCGTTACATAGACCCGCTCGGCCTTTTCGTTTAGGTGGAAGTAGTTGAACGCGATCTTCTTCCTGCGGATGATCGCATCCTCGATGCCATCCACCGTGTAGAGGATGGCTTCGTTCGTGTGTTTCCGAGTGTTGAAGCAGATCATGTTCTCCTTCAGGAGTTCCGCCTTATGTGATCCGCCCAGCGCCGCGACCTTCTCTACCAACTCTGCGGTCTTCTTCTCCGTGACGAAGGTGGCCGCCTGCAGCGCATCGATAAGAATCTTGATCTCCGGTATCGTAAGCTCATGCTCCGGGACGTAGAAGTATTTTTCCTTGTCCTTCAGAAAGCTCTCGATCTCGAAGCCGTTGTCCGTCAGCACCTTGATATCCTCACTGAGCGTCCTGACGTTGCTGGAAATGTTCATCTCATTAAGCCGCCTACACAGCTCCACGCGGGAGATAGGATGATCCTCATCCGTTTCTTTGCGCAGCAGCTCATACAGCTTGATGAGCTTTATTTTCTGCCTGTTCTCGGTCATATCGGAAACCTCCCGGCTGGACACAAATATACAAAATGATTATAGTGAAAAATGCCGGGAAAATCAAGGATTGAGCGTAACCAAATCCTTACTTGATAGCGCTTTTTCATCATTTTTGTTTGGCGGTAGGTTCAAAATCCATCCTACTCGACCCTTTTCGTAGTTCTTTGCAGGCGTAAAGAACAAACAAAAGTACACCAGCCATTATGCTCCGTAAACGCAAGAATCGGACTTCTGAACAGCCGTGATGCTGTTCAGAAGCCCGAACTGGCCTCTGTTTTTTGCCGAAATGCAGGAAAAGCATCCCATTAAGTTGGCATTTTGATTAACTGCCCAATTTGTGGTTGATCAACGGCAGAGATACATTGAAAAGATTTCGTCAAGAAAAGCATAACATGACTCCCTTACATGGTCACAATAGTTATACTTATCTACATCGATGTCCCTAACATCAGGCCAGTTTTCCTTGAGGTAGTTTTGATAGTCCTCACTGCTAATGAATTCACCGTATTCGCTTGTCTGGAAGAATGCATCTGGATCTTCAGATTCTGGCCCGAAAATACGGTCAACCAGTTTCATCGCGGATTCTCGAAGTTCCTTTGGAAGATCCATTCCAGTCCTCCGAATTTTAAGCATTATTTCGTATCTTCGATCTGCCATGCTGTCGACAAAACAATAGTTTTCATTGTGCATGATTACAGTTACAAAAGTCCGAAATGAAGGGAAAGTCGCATCAATCGTTTCTAAAAGCGCGATATACAGTTCCTTTGCGCATTCCTTTTCCGTAGATTTGATCTCATTATTCATGTCACTGTTCATCTCCTTATTTTTGCTTACACAAGTCAAGAATGAGCCGAAAGGTTGCTCCAAGAACTCCTCAAGATCATGGATGTCCTGAATCGATTTCGGATTACTCCCTCCGACAGGGCATAACCACTTTTTGACGGTTTCCATACTAACATGATAAGTCTTCGCAAATTCTTCCATCAGTTTTGCTTTGCTTTCATAAGTCGTTTTGCCTGACTGGAAGAGATTCATTCCTTGCACACGTTTTTTTCCTGAAGTACACTTTGCATAAGCACACGCGATAGCAGTATCGCGTTTATACAAATACTCTATACCGTTCTCATCTTTATAGTTTTCTTTCATTGCTTTCATAGCAATCCTCCTAATACATTATCGAGTGCGCCCCCGTTGAGTACAATGTAACATAATTCTTGACCATATTGAAGGACCAATGAACTTTACCGTTTTTACCGTTTTCCTTTACCGTGAACCGATAGCAAATTGCCTACTCGTTTTCTCGTTTACTTATGTTGTCATCTTAGTTTCGCTTCTGTTCGGGCTAACCCTGAGCCGGAACGAAAGTCCGGCTCAGCCAGTCTTAAATGAAATACTCGTGTTCAGCACTATCACCTCGGTCGGCATACAAAAAGGCCGCTCGCCTCATACAAGGCAAGCAGCCTGAAGGAACTGATCCGGCAAGAAATCGGTTACGAGTTCATGCTGCTGTTATGCTTTGCCTTAATCAGTAGCAGTTCATATCTGCTACGCTGCAGTTCTTTTCCTCTGAGGTAGACTTTTAGAGTGAGTCCTTCCGGATGGCCCACTGTGAACCTATCCTCGGTTCAGCATTTGGGCATAGAATCCCCTTGGCGGAGAAGTAATGAGATCTTCTTTATTGAATCGTATAGAGATTCGAGGTATAGCTGCCGTTTTCGCGGAAGCGGTGCTTTTTTTCTAGGTACCCGTGCTTCTCCAAGTCGTTAATGGCACGCTTCACTGTTGAACGGGAGAGGTTAAGATCGGTAGCTATGGTTTTGATACCAGGCCAGCACTTGCCCTCTGCATCGGCATGATCGCGGAGGTACATGTAGACAACCTTGGCCCGATGACTAAGCTCCCTGTCGGCATAGATTGTTCCAAACCAACTCATGGATCACCTCCGGATTGTGTTACATAGTGAACTGCGGGAGCGGGCTCTTCGTTTGCTTCGAATGCTTGGGACTCCACCTTTTGTGTTCTGCCACGATCTGCTTTTTTTGCGGGGGTCGCAGGCTCTGGTGAAGTGCCTGTCGAGAAAAACGCACGGATGCTCTTGATGAGCGTGTTTTTGTCTGCATAGGAAACCTCGCGGGCAGCACGTTCCGGGAGAATGTAGGGATCACCAAATGTAATTCCCCATTCAAGAAACAGGCGAAGACGCGTTCGCATGGGGTGGAACCCGGTTTTCATCACGATGAACTCACCTCTGGGAATGGATTTCAGCTCATCCGCCGTCATCAGTGGACGCTCCATCATTTGGAGAGATTCACTGGGATCGTTCTTGCTTTTAGATATGCTTCCACTCATCACTGTCCTGGAACCCAATGCTTTCGACAATACCTCAGCCGTTTGTGAGTTGGGTGCGAAGCCGCCGAAAATTGTGTCCTGGCAGTTGTCGCAGATGATCTCCGCTCCTTCCTTTCCATAGTTCTTTTCAAGCTGAGCAAGGCTCTGAATAATAGGCACCAGCGTCAGCTTTCTGGAACGACCAGCGGAGAAGAGAGGAAGGATATCGAAGGGAGGCATGGTTCCCAGCTCGTCGCAGTAGAGTACCACACGGTTTTTCAGCTTTCCGCCGTTCTCATCAGCCACAGAGAAAAGCTCTCGGGAAAGGTTCTGGATCATCAGTCCTGCCATGAAATTCTTGGTGCTGTCTTCTTCAGGAAGGATCAGGAAGATGGCAGACTTTTGTGCTGCAAACTGCTCCGCGTTAATAGCGCTATCGAAGCAGAGTACTTGCTCCAACTCTGAATCAAGAAAAGCGTTCAGTCGAGAAAGAACAGTGGACAGGATAGATGCCATGGCTTGATCTGCACTGTTGAGCGCGGCCCCGGCAAACCACCGTGCTTTATGACTGTCCGGCAGCATATTCATCAGCGACTGAAATCCGTTTTTCTGTTGTGGGTTTTGGGTCGGGGCCAGCAGATCCTGTACCAACTTGAATACGCTCACGATGTGGCGGACCTCTTTTCCGCCTGTCGCAGACGGTGGAAGAAACTCAGAAAGGAGCAACACAACAGAGGTCATAAGTCCCTCTGCAGCATCGTAGAAGAAGGCATTTTGACCGTATTGGGAGGCATCTCCCTCTGGGCTTACGATGGTTTTGGAGAGTATTTTTGCATACTTTTCAGCTTTTGCCCTGGCAGCCAGATTATCCGGTTGTTCCCGACTGATATCCATATAATGATTGATCAGCGTCAGCAGGTTGAAGCCGTCAGACCGTGTCGGATTACGCAGGTCGATCACGGCCACCCGGTAGTCATAGTATTTGCTCGCTACTGCGCCGTAGTTCCTGGCGAGGTCGCCCTTTGTGTCAAGGGCCAGAAAACTCATGCCGCTGGCGCATGCGTATTCCAGATTCGGATAGAGGAAGAAAGCCGTTTTACCAATACCGGAGGCACCAATCATGAGGCAATGGATATCGTCACAATCCACCATGGCAGTGACTTCGTTTTTCTTGCCAGTACTGCCGAGAATAAGCCCCTGAGCTTTGGTGGGCAATTGCTCACCTTTTCGCCAGACTGTCGGCTGGAATGGAACGTGTTGAAAACTTTTTCCAATTTCACCTTTTGTCGCCCATCGAGCCGTGCCGTGTTGACCATCGCCAACGGTCTTGGATTTGATCCCGTCCAAAGTGTAGTGTTGACTGAAGAACAAGATCGCGCCGATAACAATCCCCATCACGGAGACCACCGCCACCAATGTCCACAGACCGTTCAGCATAGAAAATGCTTCACTTATATGTGTCGTCAGTAGTCACCTCCTTATTTCCGATGTACCTGCTTATCTCATAAGGAGAGCCGGTTCCTGCCGTTGAATCTTAGCAACCAGATCCTCGTTCCAGTCCTTGAGCTGCGGAACGATTCTTTCTGTTGATATACCATGATTCCGAAGCTCATCTTCCATGCGTTGAGAAGCTTTTTGTCCTGCCTCATCGTTATCGAGGCAGAGGAAGACAGTGTCATGTACGGGCATTTGCTCCAGAATCTTCAGGACCGGCTGGATACTTGTGCCGCAGCAAGCAACGTAATTGTGCGACTCCCAATCCCTTGGGTACAGGGTTATAAAAGACAAAAGATCGATAGGCGCTTCGAATACATACAGGCAGCCATCCCTTCCGATATGGTGGAAAGAGTATTTCGGATCGCAGCCCTCAATGTTTATGCGGAATGCTTCGCCAAAGCTGTTTGTGCTGCGTTTGTGTGCATGCCTTGCTGTTCCAGATTCATCTTTCCCGACGAAAACACAGTTATGATACTTCGCGTCTTCGTAGAGCAAACCTTCACGTGCGAAATACGAAATCACATCCTTGTCGATGTGTCGTTGCTTCAAAAGATAACCATAGACCCGGCGCATGTTGTTGTTTGCTTCCGGGAGTTGAAATGGTTTCGTTGGTTCTTGCTTTTGTTCTCTTGCTGCCGGATAGACGTGTCCAGTCTCCCCGCCCAAAAGAAGTCTCATAGCTTCAGGCTAGCTGAGACCGTAAAAGGTCTGGACAAAGGAAACTGGGCCACCACCCTTTTCAGAAGCGTGGTCGTACCATTCTTTTCCTCGGACGGTAATGCTGTGATCGCTGGCAAGCCGCTTTTCCCGCCCGGAAGCGATAAGCTTTTCGCCGCGGCATCGGAGAACCTCTTCCAGGTACACAGAACCGGCCCGGAGTTTTTGCTCCTCCGTGAAATGAATATATTGTCCCATAAGTTTTCACCTCAGAATCCAGGGTTCGCCTTGTTAGGCAATTATCAACTGTGTCCTTTCTCAAACCGCAAATGAGAAGCGGGGTTGCATAATAAGCAACCCCGCTGTCAGTTTTATGGAGGCTTCCCATCTACATGGTTTGCTCTTGCATTTCATGGTCATCTGCCTTGTGTCCCATGGCAATGCGTTTTTCCTGGAGTTGACTCCGACGCTTGCGGTCGATCTGAATCCCCTTATGTGTTGTGTCTGCAACGGTGTTATCACGGAAGATCCGGCTCATGTGATGAAGCATTCGGATGACTGCAGTTCCCGCTGACATGTGGAGATTCGGCCTTTCAACCATGTGTTCAGGCTTTTGGTCATCCGGTAATTGTTTTTCCTTTCGAGAGTTTGGCACCTCACTGCCTGACGACATCGGTTCCCCCGGCTTCAGACCTTCCTTATAATTCTCAGTTTTTATGTCTGTTCCAAACTTCTCAACCTCGGTATCCTGCTCATATAGCTTCAGCGCCTCCCGGATAACCATGTTCCGAACGGGTTTGAACTCCTTCTGCCGTGAGAGCGGCAGATGCTCCGGCAGAGTCTCACTGTAAGTGCGGTATACCTCATCCTGCATCTCTTGCCAGAGTGCATAGGCAGAGGCAACCCGCTCATCCTGACTCAACTCGTCCACTATCTCATCAACGATGCGCTTGAGCTGGGGCGGTAGGTACCCGTAGACCTTTCGCCCCTTTGTGTACTTCAGCCGCTCTGCCAGCTCCACCGTCAGTTGCTCCAGGTTTTTATTCTGAATCGTGCCGGTCTCCATCTGGAATATGAGCTCCGCCATTTTCCTCTCTGCGGAACGCTGCAGCTCATTTCGGTATTCCGTCTTGCGCTCATAGACCTGCAGGAGGTCCTGCTCAAAGATTCTGGACGCGAAAGCGGACTTGATGTCCCTGATGCCCTGCTTGGTGAGATAGCCCTCTTTGGGATTTTGGGAGAACAGGATCAGGTGGATGTGGATGTGCTTCTCCTTTTCGTGGAGGGCGGCATACCAGCGCAGGTTTTCCGGCGCGATCTTATAACCATCCGCGATCTCCTTTGAGCAGGCGTTCACCAGCGCCCTCCAGTTTTCAGCGTTGGTATAGCCCAGCCGCTCCGCGTCCTCGCGCCGGAGAGAAATCACCGGCGTCCACACGTTCCCCGCATGGTTGGCGACTTCCTCCACGGCCTTGGAGAGATTCGACACCTTGCCGTTCCGGTCCCACAGGCCGTGGTCACCCTCTTTCTGTACGCCGGGACGGTGGGCGACGTAGTCCAGGTAATTCTCACGCTGATCCGCCGCCGTGACGAACTGTTCCAGAGCCCGGTCGATAAGGTCGGAGGCAGTGTCCGCCGTCTGCGCTTTGAGATAGTCCTCATACTCGCCCAGCTCCATCATCTGCGGGAAGTCTTCCAGGAGGCGCAGGATGAGCATCCGCTGCTCCTTCCCGGCGGGCTGCTCACCTCTGTCGCTTTTTATGCGCTCCACGCCGTCGCGGGTAGCGATGTAGTTTGTGCGCCGGGAGAGCGCGGTGTTTCCCTGTCCGCCCTTGAGGTAAGGCGAGATGAAAATCAGTCGTGCCACGGTTCTTCATACGGTGCTCCTCGCTGTACCTCTATGGCGTGGTCGAAGCTGATCTGGCCATAGGTTTTTTTCACCTCGTCCACCGCGAAGGCGCGGAGGGCCCGTCGGTCGATCTCATCCACCCGGTAGTGCGCCGCAATGGTGTGGCACATCATGTTCAGCTCCACCGCCCACTTGAACAGCAGGGAGCGGAGCCGGTTATTGTTGTTGTCCAGGATGCCCGTGATGAGCGTGGAGAGCACCTCGCTCATGTAGCCGGTGGCATCTCCGCTCTCCAAATACCCAAGATAGAAACGCAGGGCTTTCTCTGCGAATTCACTTCTGCTTTTGCAGTTGTCTGCGGTCAACTTATTGTCCATTCGCTGAACGGTCTCTGGTCGGAGCCAGAATGTTGCCCCTATTTTGTTATCACTTTTCATATAACCTCCAGTCTCAAATCCGCACCGCAAGAAATGAGCCGCAAGCCCTGAAAACACTGAGTTTTTCTCTCTGACGGTGCGGAAAAACAGCCGTATCCAAATACCGGTGCGAAGCCTGTTGTGGGAAAAGCCCCGCACTGCGGGGCTTTGTGGCCGGGGCGTGCCGCGAAGCGGTGCGTCCCTTTATCTTGTACGAAAATCGAACCGGAAAAGCGCCCCTCAAACCAGCCCAAACGCGGGGCCAAGGCGCTCTCAAAGTCTCCGGGGGCCGTGATGCTGCCCTCCCCGGTTCCCGCGCACACAGCGCCGACAGCGGCCTCACATCGTCGGTTCCGTGCCCATCCCCTGGGACTTCCACTGCTGGTCAATGTACTGACTGCGGTATTCTGCGAGGCTCACGCCCGTTTGTTCCAGACAGTACGCATCCATCTTCGGGAGCAGGAGTTTCTGCTCCCCCAGGGACAGAGGATACTCATGTTGCCGGTCTGTTCCGTCGCCCCGATGGAGAACGACGAGCAACGTGTCCGATACCCGCCCATGCTCCAGGTCATAGTCGGCATAGACGTTGACGTAGTCGTCGTTCTCGGCTGTGCTGACATGGATACCCAGTACCTCGTCGAGCCGCTCGAAGGACTCCAGATAAAAGTTCAGCTTGCCATCCTCTTCGTAGATCTCTTCAGCGAAGGAGATATCCTCCGGGCGAAGCTCCCGCTCCCCGTAGGTGAGATATCCCTTCGGATAGTAGCCCTGCTGGGGAAATGCCTTTCCCCGGAGGTGTTCCATAAGTTGACTGAGCCGGGCCGAGGCTGGCTCATGGTTTTTTCGCTCAGCATGGTACGATGCAACGCTCACATCCTTGAGGTTATAAAGACCCCAATTGCCCTGACCATCCAACGTGGCAACGGTACCGTCGTCCAGGTCGATATCGAAAGCACCGACCACTCGCCCGGTATCCTGTATTCGTTCCTGGACGAATTGGGCGAACTCCCGCCCGGAAATTTCTCTGGCCGCAGCAAAGTAATTACGGAAGCCTGCTGTTGACTCGGAGCGGGTGTAGCGGCGGAGGGAGCGGGCAGCAACCAAAAAATCTATCGGCTCGTCCACCAGGCAACATTGACGTTCCCCGTTCTCCCTTATGCGGAACACTGAGAAGCGGCGGTCCGCCTCCCGCTCTGCCTCCCGCTCCATACGCTCCCGATAGATCTCCGCGCTGACCCGCTCGTATTCACGGCTCGGCAGCTGGTTGCACAACTCGTCCAGATAGTTCTCCAGCCTGTTCTGCAGCGATTCATCCTGGAGATTCCGCTCCAGCGCATCGTACCAACGCTCATCCAACCAGAGAACGATCTCCCGACTTGCCATTTTTGTCCACCTCCTTTTCTCCCTCCGGCGGGTTCTGTTTCGGCTTGGGTTCCGGTTTGGGTTTCGGGGCTGCGGCGCTTTCCGTCATACCGCTCTGCAACTCCAGATAGTGCTGGACCTGCTGGGGTACCGCCTTGGCATAAAGACTTTCCAGCGCTTTCGTCAGTGCATCCTCCACCTGGAGCTGCTTCTCCGCCAAGTAGAGCCGGAGGGCCGAGAGCTTGTTCTCCTCCCAGGTAATCGTGATCGAAGTTTTCTTCATAGCAACCTCCTATTGTCAGTCATAGTCGATGTACGGGATCTCCAGCCAGTGGGTGAAACCCCGCTCGCTGAGTTTTGTTTTTACCACGCCGTACTTTGTGCCCATGGCCTCGATGATGTACCCTCCGCCGATGTACACGCCAATATGCCCGTCGCGCCAGACGGCGAGGCCGGGAACCTCCGGGATCCTGTCTATGGTTCCCTTGACCGTAGCCGCATGGAACATCTGATTGGCCCCGCAGTCCGGCATGCCGTTCACGGCATAGCCTATGGATCGGGTATCCGGGTCCAGCCAGCCGTAGCCCTTGATGAGGCCGACGCAGTCTGCGGTCCGGCCATACAGCCATTGGTCACGGATGACGCCCTCGTACTGGCCGACGCCCTCCGGGTACTGGGCCAGCTTTGCCTCCAGGAGCTCATCCGTCAGCACCCAGCCACAGGTACCCCATACATAACCCCAGCCCTGCTCCCAGGCATGGATGGCGTAGGTGGCCAGGTCGGAGGCGTTCTTGCGATCCGGGTCGATGTAGCCGGAGAGATCGATCTCCACACCATGGCCCGTGCCGCGCTCATAGTCCGTGTTCCCATAGACGCCACTGTCCACGCTGCCTGCGATGCGCCGGTAGATCTGCGCGATGTTCTTCTGGTCATCGCCGGTGATCTCCCGGCCCAGCTCGGCAGCGAGGTTTGCGTAGGCAGTCTCCAGGGAACAGGGTAGCGCCACGGTGTAGGACTCCGACTCGGTGACGGGATTCCCCTCCTCGTCCAGCACAGGATCGCCATTCTCGTCCAGCACCGCTACCTCCTGCGTCCGTTCCTCTGTGGTATAGAAGCATTCAACGAAGCGATTCGCAGCCCGCTGGCTGGGGGCGCTGTCGCCAAAGCAGAGAGCATAAAAAACAGCCTTGATCCGGGTTGGGTCAAGGCTTCCGTTTTCCATAATGGCGTTGACGGCGGCGATGGACGTGTCCAGCAGGTCGAAGGCGGAGCGCATCTGCGTGACGTGGGTCTGATACTCTGCGGGTACCTGCTCCGAGAAACTCCCGCCGTAGAAGCAGGCATCCACGGCGGCGTTGTTGTGCGCGGCACTGCCGGAGCCCAGAGAACAGAGAATGGCGATGAGCAGGATGAGGGGCGAGAGCACCGCAACGATGATCCAGCCCGCCGCCTTGCGCCCCTTCTCGTCGGAGAGTACGGCGGCAGCTGCCTTTGCAATGACGGCGGCAGTGGTCATAGGCTCATCTCCATGGTCGAGCCTCCCTGTGGCTGCTGCGATGCCTGTGCCTGCTCCACCGCGTCACCCGCCAGCTTTGTTATCAGACTCTGGAATTCCGGTGTCTGCTCCTGCCGGGTGAGTACCGCCAGCAACGCTTTCCTTTCCTCTGCATTCAGATCCAGAATTGCGCCTTGGGCATTTTCATTGTGACAGCCATCGCCGTGGAAGGCTTTCGTGATGGCAGATGCGGTGAGGAACATCCGGTCCAGGTCATAGCCGGTCTCTCCCAGGGTCTTGCCAGTGGCAAAGTTCTTAGTGATGGGCTTGCCGTCCTCATACCACTTGAGGTACACATCCACATATATGCCCTCACTCTCACCGTAGTCTGTCGTGCAGAAGATGTCTGCACCCTTGGGGATCTCACGGCCATTCTCCCACTCCCAATCCAGGAGGAAGTATTCATCCGGCATTAGGCCCAGGGCCTCCAGCCTCCGCCCCAGCTCCAGGAAGGCTTCCTCCGCTCTCGGCTGACCAATGTATTTCAGAAAACGCGGGTCTTCCGAATCCGGCTTCCAGATTTCAAGTTCGATAGGTTCCATGTTGCGTTTCTCCTTTTATCTCCCGCCCGCAGCGCCGAAGAGGGCCTGCTTGTACTCCGGGGCATGGACCTCCAACAGGAAGCGTTCCACGCCGCACTTGTACAGGCAAACGCCGTTCTGCGGATAGCGGATGAGCTCATATTCGCTCTCCTCCAGCTGGAGGTTCTGCATATAAAACTGCTTGTCCACCGCGCCGCAATGGAAGATGAACTGATGGGTTGGGATGGCGAAGAGCGGACGGGTCAGCTCCCGGACGCCGTCCACGTTGAAGTCCTCCAGATTCTGCGAAGCCATGATGAGGGAGGATTCCTTCTTCCGCACACGCTTGAGGGTATTGCGTATATACTCGATGGTCATCCGGGAGGAGAGCCAGATGTACAGCTCATCCAGCGCCGCAACGGTGTTGCCCTCCGTCAGTAGCTTATCAATGTCTGCAACATCCAGCCAGCTGCGTGCGGCAAATAGCTGCTCCGTGGTCGCGGGGAGTACCAAGACGTAAGGTTCTTGTTCCTGATCCCACTGCTCTGTTGTCTGGAGCAATACGCGGAAGATAGGTTTCCACCATTCATTTTCCTCAGGTGATAATGATTCCGCACGACTGCGATAGAGAGTATAGCCCTCTGCAGTAAAGGCACCTCCACGTTCGGCGTAGTATTCCGCGCCAATGGCGGCATAATCCAGATAGGGCTTTACGCTTTCGGGAAATGCCTTATAGCCAGAGTCGACAAGGAATTGTCCAAGCTCCTTTTCAGTTGTGATACCGTTTATGAAGATATAGCGGTTCAGAGAATCAGCGATGCGAAGAAGATCTGAAACGTCATTTATGCTTTCCGCGTTCAGCGCACCGTCATATGTGTGAAGTTCCTGCTCGGTCATGCTGTTTACTCTCTTTGCGAGTTCATTCAGATCGGAATAGTCTTCAATAGTTTTGCCGCGGAAGAATCGATCCAGGAAACCCACTTCGGTGACAACACCTGCAATACGTGTTTCAGCTATTTCCTCGCTGATTTGATCGAGCTTTACATATGCGGAGCCAATGTCAGCAGGTGTGGCAGGTAGTCGGAGCGGGACTCGTAACCCATTATTTCCCCGAGACAGATTCAGAATTAACAAGACAATCCCCCCATTTCCAGCTCTTGAAATGGCTTATTTGGTTCTTCCATCATGAGTTCGTCGATGCTCAGGGTTCCGTTATAGGACACATAACCCAGGTCGTTGAAGCCACCGCTTTCGGATTCCATCTGCTCCTGACCGCATCTGTTATAGTCATAGTAGGCGTCCAGATTCTCATCATATTCGTAATGTCCGGATTCCTGAATGAGATACCGGCCATACCCCTCAGCGGTCTGGATACCTTCTGCATAGTCGAAGAGGTCCAGATTCTCAGCCAACTGGCGGATCTGGAAGGCATACTCCGGTTGGGCATACAGGACCACGGCGGACAGCTTCTGGATTTCGCTTTGATCCATCCTGCCCACAGCGGCACACAGCCGGTTCATCTCATAAAGGCTTTCATGGGGGACATCCAGACGATCTGCAACGGCGTCGGGGAGATAAATGCGCCAGGTGCGGATATCCATCTGCTCTGCGGAATAAATCTCTGCCCGTTCCAGCAGGCGTTCCAGCCGTTTCTCAGGCTGCGGAAGGAAAAAGGTAAGTTCCCCCTCCCGATCCGTTTCGATGGTAAAATCCATGAGATACGGCTTGTCCGCATACGGCGGGAAGCTGTGCCCTTCGTACAGCGGCTCGATGCGCATGGCGTTCTCGAACACGACGCCGTAGGGCGTGATCCTGCCGCCGCCGTCCGCAATGAGGCTTCGGGCGATACCGACGCCGTTGAGCTGATTGTATTCCTCCACGGGTACGCCGCCGCCGTGCATGGTCAGGTAATGACTTCTGCCCGCCTCCTCCAGCTTGGAGAAGTCTGTGATGACCGAAGCCTGCTCGCAAGAGAAGGAGAGGTTGATGAGGGTACTCATATCCCAATGCTCCCTGGTGGCAGTCATGCACTGGAACTTCGCCAGTTCCTCGGCGGTATAGCGATCCAGGCTTCTGGCAAGGAAATCCAGCTCGTCCACATTGATCATGGTGCCCTCCAGCATATCCAGGGAGGGTGGGGCGTCCGTGATCTGATCCACATAGCAGTCATGGCCGGACACGCTGCCGATCTCCAGCGCCTCCAGCAGCTCCATGCAGTGGGCGTACTCCTCATCAGGGATTGGCAGCGGGATGGTCGCCGCGCCGTATTCCGGATGGTCACGATTGCAAAGGGTTGCGTTCAAGATTCCGATACCTCCTTTTTCTTTTTTCTGCTGAA
>JAEEGI010020194.1_pt1 | contig 13366 bp, 9 predicted proteins | sample 8958751 | NCBI WGS metagenome assembly JAEEGI01 (sample SAMN16246545, study PRJNA631951) | gut metagenome | biome: gut microbiome; feature: rumen; material: KS-attached | host: Bos | place: Iran: Karaj | collected 2018-10
ATCTTCTCGCGGGCGGCGATGATGGCTTCGGCCTGCTGACGCTTGAGCATCACGCTGGCAATCTCCTGGGCGTAGGCCAGATAGTTGATGCGGGCCTCGACCACCTCGATGCCGGCAATCTCCAGGTGCTTGCGGATTTCCTGCTCCAAGCGGCGGTTGATTTCGTCGCCACCGTTGCGGAGCGTCACCTCGTTCTGGTCCTCAAGGTTGTCATAGGCATAGAGGCTGGCCACTTTGCGCAAGGCCGAGTCGCTCTGCACGGCCACGAAGCTGTTGTACGAGGTGGCTTCCACATCGAAGCAGGCGCGGTAGGTGTCCTCCACCTTCCACACCAGCACCAAGCCGATCATGATGGGGTTGCCGTTACGGTCGTTGACCTTGATGGGCTCCACGTCCATGTTGTCGGCGCGGAGGCTCATCTTCTTGCGCACATAGAAAGGATTGGTCCAGAAGAAACCGTTGTCACGCACCGTGCCTACATATTTACCAAAGAAAGTAAGTACGCGCGCGTGGTTGGGCTGGATGACCATCATCTTGAAACCCGAGACGTGCAAGCCCCAAAGTATCCAGCAGACGCCTCCGATGATGCCACCCAGGGTGAAGTTGTTTTCGCCGGCGTCGATGCACAGGTAGAGTGCCAATGCCAGCAGACCTAAGTTGATTAACAAATGCAGGAAACCATTGTTCCATACACCCATTTTCTTTACAATCTCTTTTGATTCCATGTTGTTTATTTTTAATTGTTTGTATTTCCTCAAAGTGATATTATTGTGATATCATTCCGACTGCAAAAGTACAACCAATTTCCAAACCGACCAAATCTTTTTGAATATTTAACATTTGGGAGGGGATGAAGCATCCGTTAATCTGCAGGTATAGAAATACATGCATTACTGTCCTTTTTTCTAAAAGAACAGAGGAAGAACGGTGGTAAAGAATGTTGATTCTGGATCTATTGGATCCGTGACCAGTCGATGGGTGTCTGGCCTTGGTTGGTGAGGTAGTTGTTGGCTTGGCTGAAGTGGTGGCAGCCGAAGAATCCGCGGTAGGCAGAGAGGGGTGAGGGGTGGGGTGCGGTCAGTACCAAGTGCTTGGTTTGGTCGATGAGTGCCCGTTTGGCGATGGCGTAGCTGCCCCAGAGGAGGAAGACGAGTCCCGAGCGCTGTTGGCTCAATGCCTGGATGGCGGCGTCGGTGAAAGTCTCCCATCCGTGGCGCTGGTGGCTGCCGGCCTGATGGGCGCGTACGGTGAGGGTGGCGTTGAGCAGCAGCACACCCTGTGCGGCCCAACCGGTGAGGTCGCCGCAGGTCTTGGGTATGTTGGTGCCGAGGTCGGCGTTGATTTCGGTGATGATGTTCACCAGCGACGGCGGCACCTGTATGCCTTGCGGCACCGAAAAGCAGAGGCCCATGGCTTGGCCGGGCTCGTGGTAGGGGTCTTGGCCGAGGATGACCACCTTCACCTTGTCGAACGGTGTGCTGTCGAAGGCGTTGAATATCTTGCTGCCCGGCGGGTAGCAGGTGTACAGCTGCCGTTCGGCGACGAGGAACTGCTTGAGCTCTGCGAAGTAGGGTGCCTCAAACTGCGGTTGCAGCACGGCGTACCAACTGGGATCTATTTTAACTGCCATGTTTTTTCTTTTTCGTTATGTCGTTATACGGTATAACGTCATAACGTATTACATGAGAAATGAATTATACTTTTTTTCTTTGCCAATCTGGCTGGCGATGCCGTGGCCGGGGAGGACGCGGTAGTCGTCGGGGAGGGTGAGGATGCGGGTCTTGAGCTTCTCAATCAGGGTGGGGTAGTCGCCGCCGGGGAGGTCGGTGCGGCCGATGCTGAAGTGGAAGAGGGCGTCGCCGGTGATGACGGCTTGGTCGGCAGCCACCACGAAGCACATGCTTCCGGGGCAGTGGCCGGGAACGTAACGGCACTCCACCTCGAGGCTGCCGATTTTAAGCACTTCGTCATCTTGAATCTCTGTCACCTCGAGGTCGCCCATGTTGTCGACCGCAAAGCCCATCAGCGAGCCGTAGGCCTCGGCCTGACTGAGCAGTTTGCGACCTTCGGCATGCATGGTGACAGGCAGCTGCCAATGCTCGCAGCACTGCCGCAGGCCGGCTATATGGTCCACGTGGGCGTGGGTCAAAAGGATTTGGGTCACCGTGAGCTGCTCCTGATCGATATATTGTGTCAGTTGTGCATCTTCGAACGAAGCTTCGCAAGCAGGGTCCACGATGGCGCACTGTTTGGTGGTTTCGTCGATGATGAGGTAACAGTTTACTTCGAAGTGGTTGAATGTGAATTGCTTTATCATGGTTGTCTGGTAAATCAGCGTATTACTTCGATGACACCATTGCGGCGCACTAGGCCATGTGGACTTTTGGCGGTGAAACGGTAGTAGTAGGTGCCGTCGGGACAATGTGGATGGTTGGGGTCCCAGAACTGTTCATGGCGTCGGATGTTGCGGGCATGGAAGACGCAGGTCCCGAACTTGTCGTATATCCATAGTTCATTCATCGGGTACTGTCCTAGGTCGACCAGATTCACTACCTCCCATGTGTCGTTGGTGCCATCGCCGTTGGGGGTGACCAGGTTGGGGAAATCGAGCCATGCGGTGACTATCTCGATGGTGTGATGTATTGAGTCGATGCAGGTGTGTGTGATGGTGTCATATTGCGTGGTGAGAAATGCCACAAGCTGGACGTCGAAGTCACCCAATATGTTGTCGCCCTGCCATCGGTAGATGGGCTCGAAAGTGGCAAGACTGTCGCATTCGTTGCTCTCGGGCGCGTTCTGCATGAGCCACAGCCATTGGCAGTTTGTGGGTTGCGAGTAGTTGATTAATTGTACTTCTGGTGAGATATCGGCAGGATGGGCGGGCGTCCATATAAAGTCGGCCTTGGGCGCTGGGAATACCACTACGGGCCACACCAGCGTGTCGGTGCAGCCACCTGGGCTGGTGGTGATAAGTGTGACAGTTTGCTCAAGGACACTGTCGATGCTATCGAATACAAACTCTGCTTCGCTGGTGGTGCTCATGGACAAGGTGTCGGATAGCCATTGCCAGGTGGTGCTGCTTTCGGTCGAGTCGACGGTGTAGAGCGTCTGGTTCGAACAGAGTACTACTGGTACGCTATCGGACCAATGCTGCAGGTCAATGCTATGCAACGCATGTAGATGGTAACTGCTGTCGCGCGTGATTAAGGCCACATGCACCAGAGAGTCGCAGCCGTCGATGGAGGCCAGCAGGGTGTCGAATGCCACCGGGCCGCCGTAGTCAATATCGCCATACATATATTGGCCGCCGGGGCATATCACCACCGTGTCGCTCACCTCATAGATCAGCGCTTCAACGGCCACGAGGGTCACCGTGCTGTCGGCGCCGTGGCTGTCGGTGAGCGTAAAAGTGACGCTGTCGGGTCGGGTGAAGGTGTATCCCTGCCAATCGACAGGCCAGTCGCCTGGGCATACATGATGCTCTAGGCGGACGTCCTGGTTGGACCACACATGCAGGTGGAGGATTAGGGTGGTGTCGCAGCCGATAGCGGAGGGCAGGATGAGCGAAGTGTCGCCACCAGCGGTGAAGGTTATACCATGCCAAGTGTAAGGTAGCTGGTTTTCCAACACAGTGTCTCGTTCCCATCGTTGCGGCCGCGCTAACGCCCATCGCGAGATTGTGTGGCTACATCCCGGGTTGAAGCGGTCGGTCAACTCACAGAGGTAGTGTGCCGAGTCGGTGGCTACGGTGATGCTCTGCTCGGTACTGTAGGTGGATGTCTCGCCGTCGCGCCACCAGCGGTAGTTGAAGCCGTAGGGCATGGTGAAAGTGACGCTGTCTTCGGTCGTGCAGCTGTCGATATGGGCGTCGCGTTTGAGGCATTCGAAGTTGTAGTATGCGTAGCACCAGCGGTTGTTGACGGCGCCGTCGCAGGTGGTGACGCGCAGGTGTAGCTGCTGCCCGTGATAAGGTGCAAGGTCGAAGGCCATGCCGGTGAAGTTGCGCCGCTTGTACATGCTGTTCATCTCATCCCAGCCCGTGGTGTCCCAAGCGTCGATATAGAATTGGTGGCAGGGCGACAAGGTGTCATCCATCAGCTCGATGCGGAACCATGCGGGGTGAAGCGTGTCGCTGCGGTGGGCTTCCTCTGGACCTTGAAATGTGCCGAAGGCCATCGCGACGGTGTACTTCATCACCAGGAGGTCGCTTTCGTTGGTGTCGACGGTGAGGGTGTAGAGCACCGAAGCTGACTCCCAGTCGCCCAATCGGTTGCCGAGTCGCAGGGTGACGTTGTCGCCAGGCGGTATGGTGCGTGGGAATACCATCATGCCGCCGCCGTCGGAGCCGGGGTTGGTGTTGAGGGTGTGCGAGCCGGCGAAGATGTCTGTAATGCCGGGAGTGGTAGTGGTGTAGGTGCCGGTGTGGAGGTACGGCTCGACGGGAGTACCATAATAGGGCATGGCCATCGTTGAGTTGAAGTCGCTGGCGTCGAGGCATGAGCCCTCGCGGTAGCGGGGAATATACATACGGCTGTGCGGCTGGATCGCCATGCAACCAGAATAAGGACATTGAGCAATGAGCTCGGACATGAAGCTGTTATAATAATTGCGGGCGAAAGAGAAACTGTTGCCGGTGACATTGTAGGAAGTACTCCAGTTGATTGTTAGCGTGACCGTTGGGTCGCCTGCTGACTCCCACTCCAGGCGCACCGAGTCCTCACGGTTCTCGGCCACCCTCAGCCCCCAGGCTGCACAGGGCGTCGAGGTGAGGTGTATGTTGTCGAGCCAGAAGGTGCCGTCAGAACTGAAAATGTCATGTCCGAAAAAGGCAATCCGCGCCCCCGTCGGCACCGACGAAAGGTCCACGGCAGCGAAGTGCCACTCCTGCTGCCAGCCGTGCAAGGTGTCGAGCGCATGGAATGAAGAACTGTCGGTCACATCGGTCAGGTAGCCTACTTCAAAATAGTCGGTGTTGAGGTGTAGGTAGTACCAGAAGGTGAGCCACACGCTGTCGGCTCCGTAGTCGAGTCCCTCGTCGGGCATGATGGTGAAGCAGGTGACGCCGTTGTTGCCCAGGGATTTAGTGCCGGAATGTGCCAAGTTGTCGGTTACTCCTACATAATGGAAGTCGAGGTTGGGCAGGGCGCCCCAGCCCATGGGTCGAGAGTTGGGCATTGCGCTTTCGAAATCATAGCATATCTCCACCTGCCCCCGCAGCGGCAGCACCGCACACAGCAGCAGGGAGAGTAGAAATCTCATCTTCCAAGTCCTATGCATTTTCATGCCCATAGACGGTAAAAAAACGCAAAACGCTGCATAAAATTTTGTCTTTAACAATAATTTAACTTTTATCGTGTCAGGTGGACGTCGGTTGCTTTGGCACGTTTTTTGATATGATATATAAAAATGTGCTACGACATGAAACTTTTTTCGTGAAGTTGCGTTTAATAATAGTAACGCTTAGAAATAGAAGAAAAGAGATATATGAAGTTTAATGGATTTGATGAACTTGGAGAGATGCTGGCAAAAGGCATGAATGTGAGGGCGAATATAGTGCCTGTGGTGGACGAAATGGACGAGGATGTGCTGCTGAATGATGACGGTATCGAGAGCGAGATGGCGGTGCTGCCAGTGATGGACCAGGTGCTTTTTCCCGGTGTACTCATCCCTATCGCTGCCAAGCGCGAGAAATCGCGCCAGCTGCTCAACGAGGTGAGTGGCACCCACCAGCATATCTTGGTATTTACCCAGAAAAACAATGAAGAGGAACCGTCGGAACACGACCTCTACCCCGTAGGTGTGGTAGCCAAAGTGCTGAGGGTTTTCACTTTCAAGGAGGACATCACAGTGGCAGTCATGCAAGGTATTACACGCTGCCATTCTCTCATCGTCACCGCCCACGAACCCTACATGCGCGGCACTGTCACCATGGCTCCTGAGAACAGCGACGGCATGGACACTCAGGCCTTTGCCAAGCGTGTAAAGCTGCTGCGCAAGCAGTATGGCGAGATGATGAAGATGCGGATGCAGGACGAGGAGTTGTCGCACATGCTCACGGGCATAGGAAGCGACAAGATTTTCATCAACTTTGCCGCTACCAACCTCGATATCGACGCCGACCAGAAGTATGAACTGCTGGTGTGCGAGAGCTACCGCGAGCGCGTGAACAAGATGTTGGAGCAGCTGAGCACCCTCAAGGGGCTCGACGAACTGCGTCGTGAGATCGACGGCAAGACGAAGGAGGAACTGGAAAAGCAGCAACGTGAATATTACCTGCGGCAGCAGATGAACGTCATTCAGGAGGAACTGGGCGGTGCCGGCCACAGCGCTTTCTGGGGCGACAACCAGAACGACATCGAAGAGCTGAAGAAACGTGCCGCCGAGAAGAATCTCCCCGAGCAGGTTGCCAAGACTTTTGAGAAAGAGCTCACCAAACTCTCGCGCATACAGCCCATGTCGTCGGACTACACCGTGCAGTACTCCTACCTCGAGACTCTGCTTGACATTCCGTGGACTGTGGCGGAGAATGCCACCGGCAACTTCGACGTTGCCAAGGCTCGCGAGGTAATGGAACGCGACCACTACGGCATTGCCAAGGTCAAGGAACGTATCATAGAATATCTTGCCTTGCGCAAGCGGCAGGCCGAGAAGGGTATCGCCGTCAAAGCGCAGGTACTCTGCCTCGTAGGTCCTCCAGGCACTGGCAAGACCTCTATCTGCCGTTCCATCGCCGAAGCGCTGGGACGTCCTTACCGCCGCGTGGCACTGGGAGGCCTCCACGACGAAGCCGAGATACGCGGTCACCGCCGCACCTATGTCGGTGCCATGCCTGGTCGCATCATGCAGGAAATCATCAAGGCCGGCACCCCGAACCCCGTCTTCGTGCTCGACGAGATCGACAAGGTGCAGGGGGCATCCCTACATGGCGACCCCTCGTCGGCGCTTCTCGAAGTGCTTGACCCCGAACAAAACTGCCACTTCCATGACAATTTCGTCAATATAGACTACGACCTCTCCAAGGTTTTCTTCATAGCCACTGCCAACAATGCCGCCTCCATACCGCCTCCTCTGCTCGACCGCATGGAAGTCATCGACTTCAGTGGCTACATGCTTGAGGAAAAACTCGAGATTGCCAAACGCCATCTTTTGCCGCGCATCATGCACGACAACGTGGTCGACCGCCGTACTATGCGCTTCCCCGACGAGATTATCCAGGATGTCATAAACGACTATACCCGCGAAGGCGGTGTACGCCAGCTCGAGAAACAACTCTCCAAAGTGGTGCGCCACCGCGTGGTGATGCTCGAAAGCGGAGAGCCGTGCAAGGCCACCGTGAGCGGCGAAGAGATACGCAAGGTGCTCGGGTTGCCTGTACATAACAGCGAACGACGTCGCCCTGAAGCCCGCGAGGGTGTCGTAACAGGGCTGGCCTGGACCCCTATGGGTGGCGAGATACTCTTCATCGAGGCCTCGCTGAGCAAGGGCAAGGGTACGCTGACCATGACGGGCAACCTTGGCGACGTGATGAAGGAGTCGGCTACGCTGGCATTCGAATACATCAAGTCGAACAGCAGCCGCTTCGGCATCAAGCAGGAGACCTTGGAGAAGAGCAATATCCACATCCATGTGCCGGAAGGGGCAACGCCCAAGGACGGCCCATCGGCGGGTATCACCATGTTCGTGGCTATGGTTTCGGTGCTCTCTCACCGTAAGGTGCGCCCCGAGGTGGCTATGACGGGCGAGATTACACTTCGCGGCGACGTGACACCCATCGGTGGCGTCAAAGAAAAAATACTGGCAGCAAAACGCGCTGGAATCACCGACCTGCTCCTCTGCGAGGGCAACCGACGCGATGTCGAAGACATAGAATCCACATACCTCGACGGTCTCCACTTCCATTATATCAACGAGATCAGCGAGGCTCTTCCATTGGCATTGGTTGAAGAGAAAAAAGAAAGGAGAAAGAAATGAAAACCTCACGTCTCTCGTTGTGCATCAGCCTTTTTTTCATTTTTCAATTTTCTTATTTTAATTCAGCCTCCTGCCAAGAGTCCGATTTCGTGGTCAACAGGCAACGTGCCACACTCCTACCCGACATTATCCGTAACATCTCTTTTTTCGACAGCAACCTCTACTGCAATGCCTCCGACATCCTGCTGAAGGTACAACGCAGAGGCAACCAGATTATCAACATCCAGGCCGACACCAGCCTTGTCAAGCTCGACGAGGATATCGACTACGTCACACGACATCCTTCTACAGGCGATATCTATTTTACCTGTCGTGACAAGAAAGGTCGTTCCTACCTCTTCTGCTGCCATGAGGAGGGGAAAGGCAAGGTCGACGTGTCGCAGGTGCGCATGGGGGGAGGATTCCTCAACAAAGGCATGACTGTCGAACATCCTACATTCACTGCCGACGGGAGACTGATGGTCTTCTCCTCCTTCGGAAATGACGATGAAAAAGCAGACCGCGACCTTTGGTATTCACGTTTCGACGGCAAGGAGTGGTCCAACCCCGTCAACCTTGGCAAACGTATCAATACCCGTGGCGACGAGATCAACCCCTTCATCTACCATGGGAATCTCCTCTTCGCCTCCAACGGCAACCCCGATAACCACGGCCACTATACCCTCTACTCCACCCTCCTTGTCGCCGACCGCACCAGCGGTGATACTGTATGGCAGAAGCAGATCGGGCGAAGTCTGGTACAGCAGCTCCCTGCTCCTTTCAACATTGCCGGGACCGACAACTATGGACTTGCCGCCGACACCCTCCAGGACAATGGTTTCTGGATCTCCAACCGTGACGATGCCTCCAGCCAACGACTCTATTCCTTCTCCGGTGACCTCGAAGGACTGCTCCTCTGGGGTACTGTCACCGACAAATCCGACCGGCCGCTCGCGGGCGTGACAGTCTCCGCCACACAGGGTGGCGCTGTGGTCTGCAACACCACATCTGACGAGAACGGACATTACAGGCTCTACCTCCACTGCAACCGACACTATGAACTCTCTTTCCATCTTTCCAACTATTTTACAACTTCCGAGTCCATCAATACCACACAAGGTGAAGAGCGATACCTCATCACCGAACAGCAGCACAATATACGGCTTGAAAGCATGCCTGTCGGAGAGCACATCTTTTTTGACGACCTTTTTGGTCCCGATGCCGATGTGGAACTCAGCTCTCACGGGAAAGAGGCCCTTCGTTCCCTGGTACAGTTCCTCTGCGACAATCCCCAAAAGCAGGTCCGCATGTCGCTCATCAACGACCTCACCGACGATGCTTCCTTCAACAGCCTTTTGACAGAACGACGCATCCTTTCGCTCGAAAACCACCTCAGAAACAGCCTTCCGTCAACAGTCAAAATCAGCATCACCAACGGCTGCAAAGGAGCGGACAACTGCAATACAGCCTCTGGGGTATCTATCCTGACAGTATTGATAGACAGCTGATTGAAAAAAATATTTAAAAAAATTTGGCCAATAACAAAAAAGTGTGTACTTTTGCACCCGTTTTCAAGAGATGAAAACCTTATTAATTAGCCGATCCTTGGAGGTCGCGTTCAATTAAAAATTGTTCGGGGTGTGGCGCAGTTGGCTAGCGCACTTGCATGGGGTGCAAGGGGTCGAAAGTTCGAGTCTTTTCACCCCGACAATGGAAAAGAGAGTTTCAGCTGAAACTCTCTTTTTTTTTCTGAAAGCAAATATCCTTACAAAAGAGACTCCAAAGTCCAAAGGCGGTTGGTATTCGAACCTTTCACCAGGATGGTGGCTCCGCCGACAGGGTTTTCTTCAAGCCATTGACAGACAGCCTGGGTATCAAGGAAGAGCTGCATATTCGACGGAAGCTTCAGGTCTTTAAACTCGGAGCCCACCAGCAACACCTTATCGAGTCCACATGCCTCCAGTTGTTCCACCAGCCGTTTATGTTCCTTGTGCTCATCATGCCCCAACTCGTGCATGCCACCAATGATGGCCATGGTTCCCTGCATCGCGGCAAACGACGCGATGGCCGCGGCCATGCTGGATGGGTTGGCGTTATAGCAGTCCAGGTAGAGACGGTTGCCGCGCGCAGTCTCCTTGTATTCCGAGCGCTGGTTGCTCGGAATATAGGATTCGATGGCCTCCTTGATATCGAAGGGTTCGACTCCGAAGTGCAGTCCCACGGCGACAGCGGCCATGCAGTTGTCGAAGTTGTAGCTGCCCAGCAGGTGCGTCCGCACGTTGTAGACATTGTCCCCCACCTCAAAATAGAAATGCAAGTAGGGGTCGTTGCCCACCAACGTGCCGTGTATGTCAGCCTCTGTCGTGCGGCCATAGGTGAGAATACTCAGCAGTGTCTTCTCTATGGTGACGGGCACGAAAGCAGGATTGTCGGGAGCGCAGGCGGGAATTGCAGACCGCAGTCCGGGGATTGTCGCCAGTTTTTCGGCCTCATGCATCAGACGCTCGTTGTCGGCATTGACGAAGACCAACCCTTTTTTCCCTGCCAGGTGACGATAGAGCTCTGTTTTTGTCCTCACCACACCTTCAAAACTGCCAAAACCTTCCAGATGAGCACGTCCTACATTGGTAATGAGTCCACAGTCGGGATCGGAGATACCGCAAAGGAACTCTATCTCCCCCGGATGGTTGGCCCCCATCTCCACCACCGCCAACTCCGTATCGGAGGAAATGGACAGCAGCGTCAACGGCACACCCAGGTGGTTGTTGAAATTACCCTTGGTAGCCGACACCTTGTAACGTCTCGCGAGTACAGCGGTCACCAATTCCTTGGTTGTAGTCTTTCCGTTGGTGCCCGTGATGCCCACCACAGGGATTTCCAGATGTCCCCGGTGCTCACGAGCCAACTCCTGCAGTGTCCCCAGCACATCGCTGACGACCATGCATCGTTCATCGCCACGATGGGAGGCATCGCTCGTCACACACATCGCTGCTCCTTGCTCCAATGCTTGTGCCACAAACTGGTTACCATCAAAATGTTCGCCCTTCAAGGCAAAGAAAATACACCCCTGCTTGATGTTACGCGAGTCAGTGGTCACCACCCGCGTCTGCAGATAGGTCTCGTAAAGTTTCTCTATCATCGTGTTAAATCTTTTATTATCAACCCTGCCAGTGTAAACCCCATGATGGCTGTGATGTGGGCCATGGTGCCGTTGATCTGGGCCTTGCTGCTGCACCACTCATGCTCATCAAGGTCTGGCCTCGCGCCACCATGGATATTTTTCGGACATAGACACGCCGCCGTACCACAGCCTTGTACCTGACCTCTGTTCTCCAGCACCTCAGGACTCCACACACACTTGAACTTCTTTCCTGGAAAACGTCTCTGACGCCGCATTCTACGCCGCAGCGCCGCTGCCAGCGGACAGCCGTCGACTTCCCAAAATTCACTCACACGTACCTGGGTGGGGTCCATCTTCAATGCCGCACCCATGGAACTGAACAGCGTAGGCATACCGTCTCGGCGCTCCGTACAACGCACTATCAGTTCCATCTTGTTCGAAAGACTGTCGATAGCATCGACCACATAGTCATAGTCTTCCAGATGAAAACTGTCATGCGAAACAGGACTATAGATTTCCTGTACGGCTTGGATGTCGGCCTGCGGATTGATCTGTAGAAGCCGCTCACGCAACGCCTCCACCTTCACCTGTCCAACGGTGTGCATCGTGGCCATCAGCTGACGGTTGACATTGGTGACACAAACACGGTCCGAATCCACCACCGTCAGGTGTCCTACGCCGCTGCGCACCAAGCTCTCAGCGCACCACGACCCCACACCTCCAACGCCGAACACGATGACACGTGCCGACGCAATACGTTCCATCGCTTCGTGGCCCACCAACAGTTCCGTGCGGTTGAAGACAGGATTACCCATAGCTGTTCTCTCGATAAAATACTAGTCTGTCTTTCAATAACGCCACCCTCATAAAAATATTGTACACACGACCACATGCAACAAAAATCTTCCCTCCCCCCCCGACCTGCTACCCTATCTTTTTCAAAAATACACTAAATAGTATCCTTCACGATGCAATAAAAATGAGGTAAAAGCGTTAAAGGAAAAAAACGAAATACAATGAAGAGATACTTTTTTTTGAGTCTTGCGGCCCTGACGCTCTACACACTGACAGTTTCGTGCAGTGAAAAAGTCAATGAGCCGGCACAGGAGACCGATGCCTCAGCCTTCGTCAACATCACTGATGTGGTCCCCGATGCCATCCTCGAAATCCGCTATTTTGGCACCTACAACTTCGTCGGCACCCGTATCGACGGTTACCTGCAGCCCACGGCACTGCTGACACGCCAGGCTGCCGACAGCCTGAAGGCTGTGAGCGACGACCTCAAAGCACAAGGCTACCGCTTGAAAATCTACGACGCCTACCGTCCCCAGTGCGCCGTCGACCACTTCGTACGCTGGGGCAAAGACCTCGACGACACACTCATGAAGAGCTACTTCTACCCCAATGAGTCCAAGGACAGCCTCTTCATCAAAGAGTATATCGCCACCTACAGCGGCCATTCACGCGGCTCTACGCTCGATCTCACCCTCTTCGACATGCGCACCGAGAAGGAGGTGGACATGGGCGGCACCTTTGACTGGTTCGGCCGCGAGAGCCATCCCGACTACTGTGGCGATCCCGAGACAGGAGTTTTTTCGGGCCAGAACGGTCACCTCACCCAACAGCAGTTTGAGAACCGCATGATTCTGCGCCGTGCCATGCTGGCCCACGGCTTCAAACCCTACGACTGCGAGTGGTGGCACTTCACGCTGAAGAACGAGCCCTTCCCCGACACTTACTTCGCCTTCCCTGTGAAGGAACTCTAAAATAAAGGCCAGCGAAATGCTGGCTTTTTTATTTCATACGTCGCCATGCTTATCGTTTCGGCAGTTTGGCAGCACCTTCCGAGATGCGCGGCAGGTAGAGCCCCGATAGGTCGACGAGTTCGATGTCAGCAGAGGCCTCGAGGCCGTTGACGGTCATTGGACTGCCACACCGACTGCCATTTTGTCAGTAAAACTTTAAACTTTAATCTTTAAACTTTAAACTTTACCAGTTGGCATGGATGTTGTTATAAGTAGGGTGTCTTCGGATTACTCTGAACACTCAGAATACTCCGAAAAGAAAATCAAGAAATAAAATAAAGAAATAAAAAAAGAAAGGAAACATATTATGGCAAAAATCATCGGAATCGACCTCGGCACAACCAACAGCTGTGTCAGTGTCATGGAAGGTAACGAACCAGTAGTTATCGCTAACAGCGAGGGCAACCGCACCACCCCCTCGGTGGTGGGCTTCCTCGAGAATGGCGACCGCAAGGTGGGCGACCCCGCCAAGCGTCAGGCCATCACCAAC
>JAEEGI010020196.1_pt1 | contig 13364 bp, 10 predicted proteins | sample 8958751 | NCBI WGS metagenome assembly JAEEGI01 (sample SAMN16246545, study PRJNA631951) | gut metagenome | biome: gut microbiome; feature: rumen; material: KS-attached | host: Bos | place: Iran: Karaj | collected 2018-10
CCGCTTCCTGGACTACAACACAGCAGACAGTGTGGCCACCTTCTACAACGGAGGAGCGATGCGCTCCGCCAAGGGCGACATCGTTGAAGGCCTTGAAGGAATCTATGATTCCGCCGAGAGGATGTTCATGTTCAACGACGACGTGAATATGTATTCGGACTCCATCTTCCTGAAGTCCGAGATGGTGGAATACCATTCCGCCCAGGAAGTTGCGATGTTCAGCGAAAACACCGTGGCCTGGAGAGGCCGTGACACCCTCTTCTCCAACAACATGGAGTACGCTACCAGGAGCAAGACCCTTGTCCTGAAGGCAGACAACTACATAGCTACCCAGGACCAGGAACTCTGGGCCGGCTGGATAGATTACCACCGCGAGAGCGGCAATGCGGAACTTTACGACAACGTCCAGGTAAGAGACCAGGCTCAAAGCTCCATCATCATGGGCGACAAGGGCGTCTATGTCCAGCGCCCGATGCTTCTCTATATGACGGAAAATGCCGCTGCCGGAATGTATTCCGAGGAGAAAACCGGTATCGACACCCTTACCCTTGAGCCGATCTACAAGCGTGATACACTGTTCATTGCAGGAGACACCCTGAAGATGTGGCAGGTCCCGATGAACCAGATAGACAGCAGCGAGGTGGCCCAGGCCCGCCAGCGCAGACAACTGGCCGACACCGATCCGATGGACGAGATCAACCGCCAGAACAAGGCTTACCTCGATGCCTACAAGCGCAACAAGGAGAACATGGGCAAGATCCTTCCTCCTCCGCCGAAGCAGAATCCCGCCAACAACCCTCAGGAAAACAATCCGGACGGAAAGCCGGAACTCAACAAGCCCGTTGATCAGGCAACCCTGGACAAGATGCTTGACCGCGACCGCCTTCTGCAAAACAAGGGCAATGATTCCACTGCAGTAGCCACAGACTCCCTGAGTATCCCGACGGATACCATAGCCCCGCCGGATACTACTGCAGTTACTTTCCTGAGCGTCCACCACAAGGTAAAGCTCTACAGAAGTGACCTCCGTGGCCGTTGCGACTCCCTGATCTACACCACGATAGACAGTATCGCCCGCTTCTACCGCAACCCTGTACTCTGGAACGAGGAAAAGACCCAGTTCACTGCAGACAGCATCCAGCTTTCCATCCGCAACAACGAGATCTACAAGGCCAACCTCATAGAAAACTCCTTTATCATTTCAAAGGAGGATTCCATCCATTTTCATCAGATCAAGAGTACGGAGATGGTTGCCTATTTCAAGGATAACGACGTTTACCGCTTCGATGCCCTGGGTGGCGTCCAGGCGATGATCTTCCTTGCAGAAAGAGACAGCGTCATCACCCTCATGAACCAGAAGGAGTGCCGCATGCTCACCGCCAAGATTGTCAACCAGACCATTGAGCGTGTCCGTTACATAGAAAACGTAAAGAGCGACGTTACTCCTACATACAAGCTTCCGCAGGAAAAGATGCGCCTCAGGGATTTCAACTGGAGAGAAGACCAGCTGATCAAATCCAGGCAGGAACTTACCACCCGCAAGGTGCATCCTTCCACAAGAGGCAAGCTTTCCCGCCAGCGCTTCCCTTCCTACAACCAGACCCGAGAATTCTTCCCGGAATCCTATAAGGAGATATTGGTTACATCCAGTTCCATTACCCAGAAGATCAGGCAGGAAGACCAGGAACGCCTGGAAAAGGAGCGCAGGGAGAAAGAGCAGCGTCAGGATCCTAACCAGCCACTTGACGAAGAGACCCGCCGCAAAGCCCTTGATGAGGAGGGCCGCCGCCAGATGGAAATGGACAAGGAAAACGACGGCCCTGTCATGATCTACAACAGGGACAACCCTAACAACCCTCAGAAGGACAAATAGAATAGCATGAAAACTAGCTCCCTCCTTAAGATATTAGCTGCAGTTTGTCTGCTTGCTGTATATTCCACTGCCAATGCCCAGTCAACCACACAGTCAAGCAAAGACCTGCTCGCCACCAACGGAGAGAAAGTTGAGACCCTCCGCAAGCTCAACCCGTTCAAGGACAAGGTAGTAAAGCAGTATGTCAAAGACAGCCTCCAGACCCTTATCAAGCGTTGCGAGGTTGTCCTCAAGGCTGCTTACATGGCTGAGGAATATGTTGCCACCCACTACGATGTTCCCGGCTGGGAGGGCTATCCAGTAAAGGAATATACCTATTATACCGGCAAGGACATCAAGACCGGCAAACCCAAGAAAGGAAGAGTCTACCTTCTTATGCCAACTGCCGAGCAGCTTGCTTACTGGACCATTTCCGCCTGCTGGAAGACCGTCCACAGCCTGGACTACCAGTACACCAACACTCTCCTTAGGTTCATCCGCTGGCAGAGTGGTGCCCAGTTTGCCGTCCGTGGTGTTGTCTATGAAGCCATGTACACTGCCGGCTACTATGAGCCTTATGTTTTCAAGGATGGCATAACAGTCTATGTTGCAGATCCAAAGATGAAGGCCGGAGACGAGCAGCTTGCCGAGTGCACGGAAGAGCAGCTTGATTTCTACCTCCATCTCAGCGACAAGGACCTCAAGCCTTACACCGGCTCCTATGCCAGGATATGCTCCACCACAAGGGAAATGTACTACAGCTGGGGCGGCACCACAGATGTTGGCGTAAGCTCCTTCCGCGAGGGACGCTCACTCAACTACCTCCCAATAATCAGGGAGCTCTACAAAAAAGCCCTCAAGTCCAAGGACAACGAGCTCATCGATGCCTGGTGCAACATTAACCTCAAGGATTATCCATATAAAGGCAGGGATTAATGATTAACGTTCTGATCATAACTATCGCGATATTCCTGGGAATCCTGGGCATCATCGGCTGTGTGCTGCCTGTCATTCCCGGCCCTCCGATCAGCTGGGCAGGTATGGTCATCCTTTACTTCTTCGGTAAGGGCACAGACTCCGCCGGAGAACCCATGTCCACCAGGCTCCTCATTATCTGGTGCATCATAACCGTTGTTGTAACCGTTCTGGACTACATAGTTCCATCATATCTCACCAAAAAATCCGGTGGCAGTACCTACGCCTCCAGGGGCGCCCTTGCAGGCCTTCTGATCGGCCTCATCTTCTTCGGCCCCCTGGGCATCATCCTCGGCCCGATGATCGGCGCCTTCCTCTGCGAGATCATCTTCGCCCGTAAAACCGCCGGACAGTCTATCGTCCCTGCCCTCGGCGCCTTTGCCGGCTTCATTTGCGGCACCGGCCTCAAGCTCATCGCCTCCGGAATGATGATGTACTACATCTTCGTCTACATCCGCTAGACACAAAGCAGATTTATATTCTTTTTGCAGATTTATTTCTCTTTGTCAACAATAATTTGTATATTTGGACGAATTATGGGCTATTGTCCTAAAAGAGGACAGCCCATCAGACAGAACAAGCAAATAATTATTAATATTTAAGTCCATGAAGATCTTAAACAAAAAGGAAGAGTATCTCGCTCCGTTTTGCGAGATAGAGCTCCTCGAAACTGAAGATTTAATTGCGGCCTCTCCGTTCTCATCAGATGATGACGTACCACCTTCTGACGATGATGACTGGGGAAGATTCTAAACATTTGGGAGGAAAAGAATATGAAAAAGTTTTTTAGCCTTTTATGTTCAGCTGCAATAGTTGCACTTTCACTGTCAGGATGTTCAAAAAATGACAACACTCCTGATGAGGCACAGGTTAGTGGCGTTCAGAAAACTGTATATTTCAAAGCCAAGACTCCAGACACAAAATCCTACTTTGGAGAGAAGGTCGATGGAAAATTTCCTACCGTTTGGACAGCTAATAACAAAGTAGCGATTTCCGCAAACCTGAAGAATTACAAGGAAGCAACAGTAACTCCTAAGGGAACAGGCAATACAGCTACGTTTAATGCCAAACTCGAGCAACCAACGGGTGCTAACCAGTTTATTTTCTATGCATTGAGCCCAGCCAGTGTGGTTGTAGGTGTTTCTGCCGACAATTCTTCCGTAACGGCAGATCTCCCTACTACTCAGTATCCTACAAATACTTCAGTAGACGAAGCCGCTCATGTTATGGCAGGTATCTCGTCTGTTTATACAGAATGGCCGGATGAGAATACAACGGTTGACCTTAAATTCTCTCATATAGCAGCATACGGAAGATTTACCTTGGAAAATTTCCCTGAAACGGTTACAATTTCCAGTGTAGATATTGAGGCCGAAACGGAAATAGTAGGACGTTATTACTTTAAGGTAACAGACAAGACATTTGATACATATACTGCTTCCAAAGTTCTTACCATTAAGACAGATAATATTGTGGCCAATAGTAACCCTGACCGCAATTTCTGGTTTGCTATTAGACCGGTTGACTTAAGGGGTACTGAACTCAAGGTTTCTGTGCATACAGACGTTGGCACTTATGTGAAGACTTTTTCTTTCCCGAATTTATCTGACTCAAATGTAGGAAATTTCATAGCTGGAAAGGTAGCCACCTTTATATTGGATATGGATGGCATTACCCCGGCTTCCGCCAGGATTTTCACCCTTGTTACAGATTACAATGAACTTCTTGAGGATACTCAGGTTATTATAGTTTCTGTTGACGAGGATCAGGCTATCAGTACAACCCAGAAGACAGGCAACAGAGCAGCTGCCAGTGTAACTAAGGAAGAAAACGGTACCGTTATCAAAGATCCGTCTCCTTCTGTTCAGGTATTCATTCTCGAACAGGGAACAAAAAGCAATACTGTAGCTTTCAATTGTATTGAGAACGAAGAACCATCAGGCCAATACATAGGAGCTAAAGGAGATGGGAACGGTATGTTGACCTATAATGAAGTTGACGGTAAAGTTTCCTACAATGTTTATCTGGAAACTGAAGTGGCTCCTGCTGGAACTATAAACTATGCGGTTCTCAAGTCTAACGCAGAAAACGGGGACTATAACTTTATGCGTTATAACCCGAACAACGGTTCTCCGATGTTCAACATGTATTTGGAAACCAGTTCTATAACGGGTAAAGTTGCTCTCTACAAACTCCAGGGTACCGGAGAGGGAGAAAAGCTTGTAGAGGCTCAGGCAAAAAATCCTGTAATTGATTATGACGCTTCTACCCAAACCGTTACGATTACTTGTCCTACTCCGGATGCAATAATTGGCTACACAACAGACGGCACAGAGCCGGGCATAAACGAGACTGGTGATGGGCCTGCTGGTACCACCCAGGTATATAACGGACCTTTCCCAATAGAAGAAACAACCACAGTCAAGGCCTTTGCTGCAGCAGAGCATATGATCTCTAGTGAAGTTGTAACCAAGGTTTGTCCGGTTGCTGTTCCAGAACCAACAGTAGAAACCATAAAAATTTCAGAAACTTGGGAAGCAAGCCTTACAGATACAGAAGGCAACAATGCCAAGTTTGTGGATGATGGAGCAGGTGTCTGGGTAGTAAACAACACTTATGGAAGGGTGGCAGCAAACAATGCTGTTCTGTCTTCATTCTACTCTCCAAAGTTTGACATGAGTAATATTACCGGAGGAACCATTTCATTCATGCACACAGGAAATGTAACGGGTACTAATTATCAGAATCTAGGTAAAGCTTATTATAGAATCAATGACGGTGAGTGGACTCAGATAACCCTCGGAAACCCTTCAAACACCTGGACTTGGATGACTGCTGTTATCAACGCTTCTGAATATGCAGGCAAGACCATCCAGTTCAAGTGGGAATTCCAGGGCAATGCTTCCAAGACCTGGGAGGTTAAGCAGTTCAAGATTACTGTTCCATCTTTATCTTCATACATCTTGGATGGCACTATAACAGGAGGCACGGCTGCATATGCTACAGAATCAGAAATCACTCAGAATGATGTTTCCTGGAAAGTCTTGGGTAATACCACCATGAGTCCTTGGAGACTTGGAGGAAAGAGCTTAACAGCAGTAGATAGGACAGTTTACAGTACTGACGCTATTGTCAATAATGTCAACAAGATCGTTATTACTCACGGAACTGCCTCCAATATTACAGTTAACTCAATGACGGTTACTGTCCACAGTTCTGCTGCCGGTGCTGAATCTGGAACTTCCGATATTGTTGCAACCTTTACCCCAACCTTTGTGGCCAACGGTGATGTTACCATTAACAAGACAGGCACTGCAAGTTGGGCTAATTGCTATTACAGAATAGTTTACAACGTTACTGTTGCTTCATCTGAATCATCCAATAGATTCGTCCAGTTCACAAAGGCTGAATTCTTCTTTGAATAACCAGAGAAAATGAATAAACTGTAAATAGTACAACTACAGTTAACAGCAAACAAGCAAACCACAAACTCGGGCAGGAATAATACTCCTGCCCGAGTTGTTTTCTGCATTGCGCTGAACTCTTCTCCTCGCTCTGCGATTCAGGATGGATTGAATATGGAATAACTGAGGACTTCAACTCAGAGGCTTTTTGATGGGAAAGGAAAGCACGCAGAGAAGGAAAGATAAGATTTAGCCGAAAAGGCAAAAGAAGACCTTAATAGCATTTGGCTTAACATACAATCTAACAATCCCATTTTCTATAGAATCAATTATGACCAATTGTATCCAAGATTAAAGAGATTAATTGCCGACAAACACATAGTTTTCCACTTAATGCAAGAAAATGGCAGAGTCTTAATTGTAAGAATCCTCCATGTAAGTGTGATTTGGCACTGTCCTGAAGTTTGTGTAAATGGTAAATCTGGAAAAAGTATAACTTTAACCAGCCAAACCAATGGAAACACAAACACTACTGATGCCAAAGAAAAAGGAAAAGTTGATCTATCCCGCAAGTACTCTCTTCCCGAAGGAGTCTTTAACGATGAATTTCTGAAACAGCTTCATACAGAATAAGATGTGGAGCGTTTTATGAACGACCTTCATGCGCAGCTCTACGAGCGTCTTCTGCAGGGTGAGATGGACGTACACCTGGGTTACAAGAAGAATGATCCGGCCGGAAACAATAGCGGCAACTCCCGTAATGGAAGTTATCCCAAGACTATCCAGACAGTCCACGGCGAACACGAAATAGAAGTGCCTCGAGACCGAAATGGCACCTTTGAACCTCTAGCCGTTCCCCGTCATGCCCATCGCGGATTCTCCCTGGAGAAACTCGTCATTTCACTGTACGCCAAGGGTATGAGCGTCTCCTCCTCTATGTCGGAGACGAGCAGCTGGCCGAGTGTACTGAAGAACAGCTTGATTTCTACCTCCACCTCACCGATAAAGACCTCAAGCCTTATACCGGCTCTTTTGCCAGAATCTGTTCCACCACCAGGGAAATGTACTACAGCTGGGGCGGCACAACAGATGTTGGCACAAGTTCCTTCCGCGAAGGAAGAAGTCTTAACTTCCTCCCAATAATAAGGGACCTCTACAAAAAAGCCCTCAACTCCAAGGACAACGAGCTCATCGATGCCTGGTGCAACATCAACCTCAAGGATTATCCATACAAAGGCAGAGATTAGATATAAACAAACCTCAAACCCAAGATCCAAAATTCAGAACCCAGAACCCAATACCCCCAAACAAGCAACTCCAACCGTAATGGTTAACATCATAATAATTACCCTGGCAATCTTCCTTGGAATCGTCGGCATCATCGGCTGCGTCCTGCCAGTCATCCCCGGCCCTCCCATCAGCTGGGCAGGCATGCTCGTCCTCTTCTTCTGGGGGCATGGCACTAACTCTTCCGGAGATCCCATGTCCACCCGCCTTCTCCTTATCTGGCTTGCCATCACCATCTTCGTTACGGTTATCGATTATATCGTCCCATCCATCCTCACCAAGAAATCCGGCGGCAGCACTTACGCCTCCAGAGGTGCCCTTGCCGGCCTTCTTATCGGCCTCATCTTCTTCGGCCCTCTTGGCATCATCCTCGGCCCGATGCTTGGCGCTTTCCTCTGCGAAATCATCTTCGCCCGCAAAACCGCTGGACAGTCCATCGTCCCTGCCCTCGGCGCCTTTGCCGGCTTCCTCTGCGGCACCGGCCTCAAGCTCATCGCCTCCGGCTTCATGCTCTACTACATCTTCGTCTACATCCGGTAACCCAACCTCCAAAGGCCGTTTTAAATCTTTTTGCTGATTTATTTCACTTTGTCAACAATAATTCGTATTAGGGCGAATTATGGGCTATTGTTCTCAAAGAGGATAGCCCCTTAGACAAAACAAGCAAATAATATTTTGGTCTATAGACCTTATTATCTAATAATCATGCACATCAACCATAATGTTTATAGAGCATAATTCTAAATATTGCTGCTAGGATTTGGATTCTTCAGCAATCATATGGCCTCTAATGGCCTTCTAAGAGGGTTTTCGCTATAACTATAATAAAAAAGAAATTTTCTCTGCGATTTTGACGGGGCGTATGGTATAAATTCGTATCTTTGACCCGTATATACGCCCAATCCAATTCAGGGCCTACTCCCTAACGAGAACAATAGACAATAATTATAAGATACGTAAAATTTAATAAAATGCAATTCAAATTCACTGACGAAAGAGAATACATTGCGCCAGTGTGCAGAGTGTATTCCGTTAACTTAGAGGGCACCATTGCTACTATGAGCTCTGGTGACGAAGTCCCGCCTACACCAGAAGAAGACTGGGGTGATTTGTAAAATTAAGGAGGAAAGAAAATGAAAAAGATTGTTAATTTCTTATGCCTGGCTGCATTCGCCACAGCAATATTTGCAAGCTGCAGCAAAAACGAATCTCCTGAAAATCTGCCGGAAACTTCCAACAAGAAAACTATCAGTTTCAGCGCAAAGACCGTTGAGACCAAGACTTATTTCGGTGACAAGACCTCTTCCGGCTATCCTACAGTATGGTCAGAGAACCAGCAGGTTAAGGTTTGCCTGAATATGAAGACCGATTCTGGTGAAAGTGCAGATGCTATCGTAACCCCTAGCGCCAGCGGAAAGACCGCATCTTTTGACGCTACCCTTACAGATGATGAAAGCGGCAGCTATACATTCTATGCTCTTAGCCCAGCTTCTGCAGCTATCAGCATTCAGACAGCCAACGAGCGTTTCAATGTCCAGTTCCCTGCAACTCAGACTCCAACTATGGGGTCTGTAGATGAAGCCGCTCACATTATGGCTGGTACATCAGAGACTTATACCGCTTGGCCGGAGAAGGCTACATTGAACTTCGCCCACATTGCAGCATACGGAAGGTTTATGCTTAAGAACTTCCCGGAAACGGTAACTATCCAGAGCATTGACCTTGCTGCCGACGAGAATATCGTAGGACGTGTATATTTCACTCCTTCAACTGGCGGTTATGAGGATCAGGCAGCTGCCAAGATTCTGACCATTAACACTTCAGCTATTTCTGCAGAAAGCAATGCCTCCAAGGTATTCTGGTTCGGAATCAAGCCTGTTGACCTTCAGGGCAAGAAGATCAAGTTTACCGTACACACTTCCGGTGGCGATTATATCAAGACAGTTACCTTCCCTTCAGGAAAGGGTAACTTCCAGGCCGGTAAGGTTGCTTCCTTCAACATCGATATGGATGGAATCACTCCTGGCACCGACAAGGTTTACACTCTTGTTACAAGCTACGACCAGCTTAATGCCAATTCAGAGGTTATCATTGTTGCCCAGGATTTTAACTATGCTATGAGTACGACTCAGCAGACTAACAACAGAGTTGCAGCTTCCGTAACCAAGGGAACAAACACCATCACAAATCCAAGCGATGCCGTACAGACATTCACTCTTGTTGCAGGTTCTGTAAGTAATACCGTTGCTTTCAAGTGCATAAACGGAGACAAGGCTGATTATTTCATCAATGGAACAGGCAGTGGCAATTATCTCCATAGCGACAATACATCTGTCGATGCAAGCGCTTCATTCAATGTGACTATATCTAGCGGCACGATGGTTTTGAAGGCTAACAACAGCTCCGACCGCAATTACATGAGATATAATCCTAATAGCGGAAATCCTATTTTCTCGCTTTATGCAGAAAGCAGCAGCGTAAGTAACGCAGTTGCTATCTACAAGCTGGAAGGTACCGGTACCGGTGCCGGTCTGGTTGACGGCGGTAGTTCTTCTTACGACTTTACTACTGTATCTCAGCTGAACGGTCTGACAACCTCATCAAGTTCTACTTTCAACGGTAAACTTACTGATGCTGTCGTATCTTATGTTCCTGATGCAAACAATGCTGTCATTAAGGATGCTACAGGATCTATTCTTGTGTACAAGACTGGTCACGGTTTGGTTCAGGGTCAGACTTTGACAGGCGAGATTACTGCAACCACCAAGTTGTTCAACGGTACAAGTGAGATCACTGCATACACTGCAACCTTTACCGGAAGCGGTGCTACAGTTGCTCCTGAAACTTACACTCTCACTCAGCTTATCGGCAATCTCAGCACTTACCAGAACGCCTATGCTAAGGTAGAAAGCCTTACAATTAACGCTATCAGCGGCAAGAACCTTCTTGTAAAGAATGGCTCCAACACTTATTATGTATATGCAAACGCAGGAGTTCCTTCCGGTATTGTAGAAGGTGATATTATCACAGCTATCGGAACCGTTGCCCATTATGGAGACAATGACCAGATTAAGGTCTGGAACGATGATAATATTATAAAGACAGGTCATGTAACCATTCCTACACATACCATCAGCTGGTCCACTCCTTCACATGGTTCATTCACTGTAGAAGTTGATGGCAGCGCCATTACTTCAGGAACCGCAGTTGCAGAGGGCAAGACCGTTACCCTGACCGCTTCTCCTGCATCAGGCTATGCTTTAAGTTCTTGGACTGTAACCGGAGCTACCGTAAGCGGAAACACTCCAGTAGCAACCTTCGTTGTTGGAACTTCCAATGTATCTATCTCAGCAAGTTTTGTTGCTTCTTCTGAAACAACTGTTACTTCAAGTGATTTAGGTTCTGCTTCTACCACAGCAACCAGTATGGACAGCTACATTTCATATGTGAACTCGGCAGCGAATACCTATTCAAATCCGATGCGTATATACAAGGACAACACGTTTACCATATCTGCTTCCGGTGGAAAGCGCATAACCAAGATTGTTTATACTTGCAATAATTCATCTTATGCAAATGCTCTTAACAGTTCAACATTCACTGTTGCTTCCGGAGCATCTGTGTCAACGTCTGTATCTGGTAAAGTAGTAACCGTAACAGTTACAGGTAATACAACCAGTGTTGCCGTTAAGGCATCTGCTCAGTTCAGACTGGACGCATTGTCTGTAACCTATAAGTAAGATGTTGTAGATTCTTGAAAGAGGCAAGACAATGACTAAAGCCGGTGAAAGCCGGACACATCAGCGGGCGGGAGCGATCCTGCCCGCTTTTGTTTTTGTTACAGATGTTACAAAAACGCCGTGTAATGCATCGCTGAGGGGGATTTTGGCCTTTTTTGAAGAAAAATTTGGAAGTGTGAAATTATTTGTGATAACTATGCGCTGCTTTTTTCGGCTAATTCGAACAAAATAATAATACACATATAATAAAAAATGAAGTTCAATTTCAACACGGAAAAGGGGTACACGGCACCAGTATGCAAAGTGTATTCCGTCAATTTGGAAGGCGCCATTGCCACTATGAGCTCTGGCGACGAGGTTGACCCTTCACCAGAAGAAGACTGGGGTGATCTTTAAAATTATGGAGGAATGAAAATGAAAAAGTTCTTTAATTATTTATGCCTTGCTGCCATTGCTGCCATGACATTGGCCAGCTGCAGCAAAAATGAAATAGAAGAGAATCTTCCTACATCCCCTGTAAAGAAGGTTAGCTTCAGCGCTAAATCTGCCAATCCAGACACTAAAACCATTTTTGGAGACAAGACCTCCGCTGGTTATCCAACTGTATGGACAAGCAACCAGAAGGTTAGCATAGCTCTTAACTTTGCCAATGCAAAGCAGGCTACTGTAACTCCTTCTTCAGATGGCAAGACCGCTACTTTCACCGTAACAGTTAATGATGACGAAAGCGGTAATTATGTTTTCTACGCTCTCAGTCCAGCCGTTGCCGCTATTTCCTGGAACGCTAGTTATCAGAGCGTTCAGGTAGACTTCCCGGCAAATCAGGCACCTACAATGGGTTCTGTTGACGAGAAAGCTCACATTATGGCCGCCAAGTCCGCTACATTTACTGAGTTCCCTTCAGAAGAATCTTCAGTTTCTTTGACTTTCTCTCATATTGCAGCATACGGAAAGTTCATGCTCAAGAACTTCCCTGAGACAGTTGCTATCACAGGCGTTGATCTTACCGCAGACGAGAACATTGTTGGAAGAGTTTACTTCTATCCTGAGACCGGCGAGTATGCAGACAATTCTGCAGCAAAGACCGTTAGCATTAGCGCCTCAGCGATTTCTGCCGAGAGCAATGCAAGCAAGGTGTTCTGGTTTGGAATCAAGCCAGTTGACCTGCAGGGCAAGAACCTGAAAGTCACCGTTCATACCGATGGAGGCGATTACGTAAAGACCATCACTTTCCCTTCCGGCAAGGGCAATTTCCAGGCTGGAAAGGTTGCAGCCTTCAACATCGACTTCAATGGAATAACCCCAGCTGCTGACAAGATTTATACACTTGTTACCAGCTATGACGAGCTTACCGCTAATTCTGAGGTTATCATTGTAGCAAATGAAGCAGATTATGCTCTTGGCACTACCGACAACGGTAATAACAGAGCTGCCGCTGCTATAACCAAGGGTACAAACACTGTTGTCAACCCTGGTGATGCCGTTCAGACATTCATCCTTGAGGCAGGCACGATAACAAATACCGTTGCATTCAAAGGCAACAACGGAGGTATCCTTGTTGAGGACTATTATATTGGTTCTGCTAATGGGGGCAATTATTTGAAGACCTTTAGCACAAAAGGTGACAATACTTCATTCGGCGTAATCCTTGGCAGTGATGGTGTAGCTGAGTTATCCGCCAAGCAGTATTCAAGCAACATTCTGAGATTCAACAATAGCGCTAAAATTTTTGGTTGCTATGCTTCAGGACAGCAGGATGTTGCCATCTACAAGCTGGAAGGCACCGGTTCCGGAGATCCGCTGGTAGCTGAAGTTAAACATACCATTACCTACACCCAGCCACTGACAGGAGGCTCCTTCATTGTTACTGTTGATGGAGACGAAATTGCTTCTGGTACTAAGGTTCTGGAAGGCAAGGTCGTTACCCTTACAGCAACAGCTGCTTCTGGTTCTGCTTTCTCTTCATGGTATGTAACAGGTGCTACCGTAAGCGGTAACACTGCAGTTGCAACATTTACTGTAGGAACATCAGATGTTGAAATTTCAGCAACCTTCGTTTCTGGTTATACTCTTGATGGTTCAATCGCCGGTGGTTCTAATGGATAC
>JAEEGI010020198.1_pt1 | contig 13364 bp, 10 predicted proteins | sample 8958751 | NCBI WGS metagenome assembly JAEEGI01 (sample SAMN16246545, study PRJNA631951) | gut metagenome | biome: gut microbiome; feature: rumen; material: KS-attached | host: Bos | place: Iran: Karaj | collected 2018-10
GGGGATCAATTCCGTGATCCTCAAAAACTTTGTGGATCACCCGGATGAAGAGGGGGAGACGCTGGGCACGACATTTGTACTTCGATTTGTGTCAAGCGTACTTTCCATCGGCGTCATTTTTCTGATTACCAGCATCGCGGATCGAAACGAACCGGTTACGATCACGGTGGTGGTGCTGTATTCGGTCAGTCTGGTTTTTCAGATTTTTGATTCCTTCTACCAGTGGTTTCAGTCCCGCTTTCTGTCAAAATACTATGCGCTTGCAACGCTCATTTCCTATCTGTTTGTTTCGGCGTACAAGATTGTTCTGCTCGCGACGCACTGCAGCGTGGAATGGTTTGCGGCCTCCAATTCCGTTGACTATATCGTGGTTGCGATTCTGCTCTATGCGTTTTACCGCTCGCAGAACGGGCCGGCCTTTTCTGCTTCGTTTCGAAAGGCAAAGGAACTGCTGTCAGTAAGCGTGAGTTATATTCTTGCAGGCATGATGACTGCCATCTATGCCGCGACGGACAAGTTCATGCTCAAGCAAATGCTTGACGAGTCAACGGTCGGATATTATACGCTTGCCGTCAGCGTCAGCTCGATGTGGGTCTTTGTTCTGAGCGCGATCATCGAGTCTATGTCTCCGCAGATCATGGAGTATCACAATACGAGCCGGGATCAGTATCTGGGGACCAACAAGAGGCTGTATGCGCTTGTGTTTTATCTCTCCATTTTAGCGTCGGCGGGCATTTGTCTCATCGCGCCGCTGTTCGTTCGCATCGTTTACGGCGAGGCATACTCCCCGTCTGTTGCGCCGCTTCGGGTCATCGTGTGGTATACGGCGTTCTCTTATCTGGGCGTTGCACGAAATGCCTGGGTGGTCTGCGAGAATAAGCAGAAGTACCTGAAGTATCTGTATCTCGGATCTGCGCTGATCAATGTTGGCTTGAATCTGCTTCTGATACCGGTTTGGGGAGCGGTTGGCGCTGCCGCCGCATCCTTACTGACGCAGTTTTCGACGGTTTTCGTCTTCCCGCTGCTGTTCCGCGAGCTGCGTCCGAATGTCAGACTCATGATGGAAGGGATCCTCCTGAGAGGCGTGTTTGATCGAAAAAAAGAGGGAGATGATTATGCGTGACTGTATTTCCGTGATCGTTCCGGTCTATAATGCGGAACGGTATCTAAAAGGCACAATCGATTCCGTTTTGTCACAGCCTGTGAACCTGGAACTCATCCTGGTGGACGACGGCTCAGCAGATGGCAGTGGAGCGATCTGCGACGCTTATGCACGGGAGCATGCGAATGTTCGGGTGTTCCACACCACGAACCATGGCGTCTCCCACGCGAGAAATGTCGGCCTGGATCATGCGCAGGGGTGCTATATCACGTTTTTGGACGCCGATGATGAGCTGTGTGCCGGTGCGCTGGACCTGCTTTTGAAGCTTTTGCTGGATCACAACGCCGATATCGCGGTCGGCAAAAAGCTGATGATTACGCGCTCCGGAGAAGAGAAGCACATTGCGTTCCCGCAGAAAACAGAGCTCTGGACCGGAACGGACGGGCTTCAAAATGCGCTCGCGGATCACCCCGCGACATACGCCGTCTGGGGAAAGCTATACCGGGCGGAGCTTATCAGAGACATTCGCTTTGTTGAGGGAATGAGAGTGCATGAGGACAGCTTTTTTGTCTTTTCGTGTATGCTCAGGGAACCCTGTGTGATCGTTGCTGATGAGGCTGTGGTCCGATATCACCTCAGCGAAAACAGTGCTTCCCGCTCGAAAGTTACGGATAAGCATCTGGATATTCTCAGGCTCGCCCAAAAGAAGCAGGAGATGACAGTTGCAAAATACCCGCATTTGCAAAAGCTGACGGAAAACATGATGTTAAAAGCACATCTGGCGCTTTTGAACAATCTGTCAAAGACGTTTGACAGGCAGTTTCGGGAACAGGAGCGCGCATCCATACGATATGTGCGCGCGCATCAGGCGGCCTTCATTCCGACGAGTGACAATGATCAAAAGCTGTTTGACCTTGTGATCAGTGGAAGGTATCTGCTGTGGAAGTACCTGAAAAAGCTGTTCAAAAGATAAATATGAAAAAGAAAGGTTAAATGATATGAAAAATACAATCTCATTTCTACTGTGTATCATAATACTGCTCGGGCTTGTTGCGTGCGACGCAAAGGATACCAAGAAAGAAAGCAACTCTGCGGTTGTTAAGCCTTCAATCATCGCGAATGATGCGACAAATCCCGATTCGGGCGATAAGCCTGCAATCATCGCAAACAATGTAACGGATTCTGCGGACATGATGGAGGTCGACTCTCCTGTCGGAACGCTTTATTATCCTGAAAAATGGAAAGACGATGTTGTTTTTCAGGTCAACGGGAATCAACTCGTTGCACTGTACGATGATATCCCGATCTTTACGCTTTATTTCGGCGGCGAGAAAGGTTTTCTTTACGGAACTGTAAATCATGACGGAGTGGATACCGAACTTCGTTATGAGATGCATGATCTCGACAGCGAACGCGAAGATTATGAAACCATGAGCGCCATGCAGGATGATATCAACGTTATCTTTTATTATTTGACCGAGGGGAAATAGCAAATATCAGGAATTTTCCGTCGCAAAAGTTGGGTAAAAACAACAAGCGGATGAGGGAAATTAAGCACAGTCGGAGGAAGAACAGTTCTCATCACTGAAGGCATGAAATTCGTGAAAAACAAGTCTGAATCGTCTTTCAGAGCCGCGCCGCCATTGGGAACCGATTTATCTGGAGATAACTATGACCTTTACTGATATTCATAATCACATCCTTTTCGGCGCGGATGATAGTGGGCGTTGCCGGGAAGGAGACGTATTAACTGATTAATCGAAGAAGGTCTGCTCAAGATGCGTAAGGCCTGAAGCCCAAATGATCGTCATCTGATGGCCGCTGGCTGTGTTTCCTGAGCCAATGACCATGGCGAAACCGATGAATGAGGGATCAATCATAATGAATATAGATTACCATAAGTTTCCGTTCAGAAATGTACTTGCATTTATTCAGCATTATGATGCTAAAAAGTATTGGAGGCGCCGTGAATATGTGGTCCGTGAGGGCGGGATAAAGCTTCTTAAGCTTTTCTGCCTACTGTATGTTAAGCGATGTGATGCGTATAATAAAGCATCTTTGGGAACGGACTGGAATCGCGGAGCAGTTTTTGAGACAGTACCGAAACTTCCGCACGGGTTAAATGGAATCATCATCTCTCCGGATGCACATATTGGAAAAAACTGTACGATCTTCCATCAGGTTACGATCGGAAACGACTACTCGAAATTAGAGAATGCCCCGGTCATAGGAGACCATGTTTCGATCTTTCCGGGGGCGAAGATCGTTGGGAAGGTGCACGTTGGAAATAACTGCAAGATTGGCGCCAATGCAGTGGTTGTAAAGGATGTTCCGGAGAATTCGTTAGTTTTAGTTGGAGAACAAAGAATCCTCAGCCAAAGAGAATGATGAGAAAAATTGCATCCTTGGCTTACGATCAAGGTTCGTCAATCGTCGATGGATCAGAGAAACAGATGCGGCAGGGAAATAGAGACAACTATGATCTTTACAGACATTCACAACCATATACTTTTCAGCGTGGACGATGGCGCAAGTTCAGAAGCGGAGATGTATCAGATTATTGACGCATCCTACACCGACGGTGTGCGGCAACTTTGCTTCACGCCTCACTATCACCCGGCCTATTTTGGCGAGCACCAGGAAGAGATTGCTGCGGGATTCAAGGCGGCACAGGCCTATGCTGCCGCAAAGTATCCGGATCTGACCCTGTATCTCGGCAACGAGCTGCGCTATGAGCGCAGCTGCGTGGAGTGGCTGGAGCAGGGACGGTGCCGGACACTGAACGGCACACAGTATCTTCTGGTGGACTTTCTGTATCCGGAGCCGGCAGATGCCATCCTTGACGCCATGCTGCGGGTGATGAATGCGGGATATACCCCCGTGCTGGCCCATGTGGAGCGGTACGAGAGCCTGCATCGGGATATGCGTGAGGTTGAGCGTATGAAGTCCTGGGGGGTAATCCTACAAGTGGACGCCCAATCTCCGCTTGGAGGCTTGGGCCGGGAGGCAAAACACCGATTCCGCCGCCTATTGGCTGCCGGATTGATTGATATCGTGGCGTCAGATGCCCATGATCTGATCCACCGCCCCCCTCAGCTCCGACCCTGCTTTGAATTCGTATCAAAGAAATATGGGGAGGACTATGCGGCACAGCTCTTCTGGGAGGGGCCGATGAGAATTCTGGAAAGCAGTCACGACCCGGTATAACCGTTTTTTGAGAAAGACGGTATCTGGACAAAAACGCGGTGTTGTTTCTGATAAAAGAAGCAGAAGGCATGGCGCCCCGGAAAGCGTTCTTACGTGACGATATGAGAAGAATCCGCATTCGACCCTTTTTGAATCCCGCTCACTGAATACCGTGCAAAAAATGAGAGAACGCGAAAATGCGTTCTCTCAATTTTTGGCGGAGTGAGAGGGATTCGAACCCTCGGTACGCTTTTGACGTACACACGATTTCCAGTCGTGCTCGTTATGACCGCTTCGATATCACTCCATATGTACTTGTCTGCGGCGATTGCTCCCGCTTCGGCTCGGTGCCGGTCACGCGCTCAAGCTTCGACATTATAGACTATCATGATTGATTTGTCAACTTCTTTTTGACTGGCCCTGATATATGCTGTGTTGATTGACCCTGAAATATGTTGATCAAGTTTCTTGACACTTTGCATAAAGCCAGATTCCAGCAGCTTTGCTTTCCGGTATTACGCCGCTTGGCGTGATGGTAAATCATTTATCTATCACTATAGGGTTTATCTTTGTGCGTCAGATCTCCTCTTCGCAGATTTCAGATTATCGTCTGTCACTCACAAAACTGGGTGACAAGATCATCTTTGAACGCCAGTTTTTCCTTGTATTTCAACAAATTTTGCTTCTTGACAAAGCGGACTGTTAATCCGTGTGTCGTCTGTTCGAGTCAGACAGGAGGAGCCAAGCCCAGCCGTGTGGCTGGGCTTTTTGTATCTTTCTCGCGGTTTTTCCGTTCGGATATTGCAAAACGCGCAGGGTTGTGGTAAAATACGAAATTAGGGTAATATCGCCCGAATCGATCGAATGGGGAGACGCCGGAATGGAAACGGTTGAACTGAAGCTCATCGCGCGGATCGAATCGGCGTTTCAGGAGAAATTCGGCATCCCGCGGCAGAGCGGGCTCGCGCCATCTCTGACGGCGCGGATCGTATTCGAGCCGGAGTTCCGAAACCCCGACGCCCTGCGCGGGATCGAGGGTTTTTCCCATCTCTGGCTGATCTGGCAGTTTTCCAAGGCCGTGCGCGCCGACTGGTCGCCCACGGTGCGGCCTCCGCGTCTGGGCGGCAACACCCGCGTCGGGGTCTTCGCCTCCCGCTCGCCCTTCCGCCCCAACGCGATCGGTCTTTCCTGCGTCAAGCTCGAGGCCGTGGAACGGGACCCGGTCTGCGGCCCGGTGCTGATTGTCTCCGGCGCGGATCTGTTGGACGGAACGCCGATCTTTGATATCAAGCCCTATCTTCCCTATGCAGATTCCGTCCCCCAGGCTGTCGGCGGCTTTGCGCCGTCCGCTCCGGCGCCAAGTCTGACCGTTGAGGCCGGGGACGGGGTCCTCTCTCCCCTGCCTGAGCGGCTTCAGGCGGCTCTGCTGGACGTACTCGCCCTGGACCCCCGCCCCTCCTATCAGGACGACCCGGACCGGGTCTACGGGATGCGGTTTGCCGGGTTCGAGGTCCGATTCCGCGTTGCGGGCCATACGCTCCGCGTGCTCTCGGTCTCAAGGGCGGACTGAGCGGCGAATATAGAATGGATCAAACGTTTTCGGCTTCCGTCGTCCTTTGACGCGGAGGCTGCTGTGCGCACCGCATCGGATCAGAAAGGAGGAATGACGGTGAAGCGCCTGATCGTACCGTGCTTGCTCTTGCTCATTTTCCTTCTGTTTTCCGCCTGCGACGGCGATTCCGCCGCCTCGACGGAGCCCGTCTCCGAGTCGGTGTCCGGCCCGGAAACAACCGAAGCGCCGGACAGCACCGCCGCGCCGATCGACACGGATGCGCTGGCGGAATACGTCGGCGTCTGGGATTATCCGGCGGAAAACCGTCTGCTCTGCATTGAAGCGGACGGCTCCTGGACGATGGAGGACTTCTGGCACGGCACCCCCCTCGCCGGGCAATTGGAGCTGACCGGGGACGGTATCTCCTGCCGGGCTGCCGACGGAACCGTTCTTTCCTTCCGCGCGAACGGAAGTGGCGGTCTGACGGACGGCAGCGGCAGCGCTCTGATCCGTCTGACCGAGACGGAGGCTGCGGTACGTCGGCGCACAGCCTACGCCGTCAGCTTCGCACTGTCCGTCGTCCGGCAGTCACCCCATGCGGGCGGCAGCGAGGGCAGCCCCTATCAGGCGCCAAAGGCGCGGTTCGAAGCTCTGTCCAAGGCACAGCAGGCGATTTACGACGAGCTTCTCTCCCGCGCCGCCCTGATGGAAGCGCTCGTCTGGCCTGCCGACGAGGCGGAGGACGCGGCCAAGGCCGGGATTGCCCTGCTGGAGGACTACCCGGAATATCGCCTTTATCTGCAGCTTGTGCCGGAGCGGGACGGCAGCCTGAAGACCGTTTACCGTCTGCCCGGCAGCGTTCAGCAGCCGGACGGGAGCGAACCCGATCAGATCCGCGCGGAGCTTGCGATTTTCAACGCGGTCTGCGACGAGGTGATCTCCCACCTGCCTGCGGACGCCTCCGTTTATGACCAATACCGCTATCTGGCGGTGTATCTCTGCGCAAAAACGGAGCCGGATACCCTTGGTCTGGGCGGTACGGACGCAGCATCGGCCTATGGAGCCATTGAGGGCGGCTGGGCCACTGCGGAGGGCTACGCGCGCGGCTTTGAATATCTCTGCCGACGCGCAAATCTCGCCTGCGAGATCGTGACCGGAGCGCTGGTCGCTGCGGACGGCACGAGGACGCCGCACGTTTGGAACCGCGTGGAGATTGGGAGCCGGACGCGAATCATCGACCTGGCCCGGATCGACGACGGCGCTTTCACCCCCTTCGACGAGGACTGGTACGAGGCCTTTTGGGTGCCGGAGGAGGAAGCGGCGGATTATCAATCGAACTAAAAACCTCAAAAACGGGGTCGGCTCGAAGGGAGCCGGCCCCGTTTTTTGCGTTCCATATTCCATTACGGCGCCAGACTCGGCAGCGCCGGTTTTCGATAAACCGTCATGCCGCTTTCAAGCTCGAGATCGCAGACGTAGCCGTTTTCGTCCATCAGGTCGCGGATCGCCTGCAGACCGTCTGTCACGCCGTCATGCTCGAAGCGGTGGAGCTCGTCGGAATAATTGCGGTGAATGATGATATAGTCGCTTTCCAGCAGGCGCGCCAGATCCACGAAGGACAGATCGTAGACCGTATCGCGATCACAGAGCTGCAGCACGTAAAAGGTGTGGGCCGTGACGGAGGCGTCCTCCGGCAAGCGGTCAAACACGGCGGTGACCTCCTGATAGGTCCCGGCGAGCTTCCCGGCGCGGTAACGGCTGTATTTGACCGACGGTACCACGCCCCAGATGAAGCAGCCGACGCTGACGATGGCTGCAGCAGCCAGCGCGGCGGTTCGAAGCCGATCCGCGCGCAGCTCGCAAAGGTTCAGCAGGCTGAGATAGAACAGGCAGGCCAGCGGGCCAAAGCCGTACTGGAACAGGACGTCGTGCTGGTAGGGATAGTCGGACATCAGGTGGACCAGGACGTAGGGAATCAGCAGGATCCAGCGCTCGTAGCGGCGGGTCAGCAGAGGCAGGCCGAGGAGCGGCGCCATCGTCAGGAAGATGAACTTGAGCTTTTCCCGCTTGACGCAGACGTACACGACCTTCATCGGGTTGACCAGGACCGCGCGGACGACGTCAAACAGCGAGCCTTCCGCGCCGGTGCGGAAATTGGAATACCGGTTTACCATAACGCCCTCTCCGTGGTGGGAGAGCCAGGTCGTCACACCCAGGAACCAGCCGATCGAGACGGCAAGCAGGGCCAGCGACGCGGCAAGATCCCAACGGTTTCGTCCCCGGAGCAGGGTCCGGGCCAGCAGCCAGAGGCCGACGACCGCAACGTAGACCGCCGCGTCCTCCTTGACAAGCAAAACGCCGAGGGCCGTGACCGCAGTGATGGGCAGGCTCCGCCGCTCCAGACCGTAGAACAGCCAGAGCAGGAGGGGCGTGAGAAAACAGTTTTCATGCAGGTCGTAGCCCGCGCCGCCCACGAAGGCCGGATAGGCCGCCAGGGTCAGGCAGAGCAGGGTCCGCGAAAGGCCCGACAGGCCGTGCCGCTTGCCCAGCAGCCAAAGGGGCAGGATCGCAGAGGCCATGACAGCGGCCTGCGCGATCTCCAGCGTCTCCGGCTGGGGAAAAAGCCAATAGAACGGGAGCAGGAGGTAATAGATCGGCGAGAAGTGAACTGCAAAGTGGGACAGCACGCCGTTGCGTTCCAGTGTGGTCAGCATCCGTCCGGTCTTGGTCATGGAGTAGAACATCTGTCGGAACAGGCCGAAGTCAAAGCTTGAAACGCTGAGACCCCGGACCCGCCAGACGCCCCAGGCAGATACGCCGGCGAGGAGTCCGAGCGCAAGCAGCGCCGTGAGCCATGCCCAGATTTTTCCGGCGGGGCGCGGCTCAGGTTCCGGCTCCGCATCCGTGCGCCAGCCCCGGACGGCGTAGACCGCGGCAGCGAGCGCAAGCAGCGCGCAGGCCGCCGCAAAATACCGGAAGCGGTTGGCGAACAAGGCGGCTGCGAGCAGGACCGTGGTCAGGACGAGTACGGAAAGCCGGACGACGGGCACGCAGGAGCGCCGACGGGCAAGGGTCAGGAGCAGGGCCGTTCCGACGACCGTGATCGCCAGAACGCGGAGCAGACTGCCCTCTGGCATCGGCGCGCCGGAGCTCAGGTTCCGCGCGGATGCCGGAAAGAGGAACCATTCCAGGCAGACGGCAAACAGCCACGAGACCAGAACAGACCGGATCAAGTCCGGCAGAATTTGCTTGCGGTTGGTTGGGGACATGGCAGCATCTCCTGTCAGCAGGGTTTTTCGTGTGAAGAAAGCCCTCCGATAAAACGCGGCGCATTTTACCGGAGGGCGAATCATTTGTTCAAATCAGCAGAGGGTCGCGTAGATGACGGCCTTGATGGTGTGCATACGGTTCTCGGCTTCGTCAAAGACCTTGGACTGCTTGGACTCGAAGACCTCGTCGGTGACTTCCATCTCGGTGATGCCGAACTTCTTGGCGATGTCGGCGCCGATGGTGGTCTTGGTATCGTGGAAGGAGGGCAGGCAGTGCATGAAGATGGCGGTGGGCTTGGCGTTGGCCATCAGTTCCTTGTTGACCTGGTAGTCCTTCAGCAGGGCAATGCGCTTGGTCCAGATCTCGTCGGGCTCGCCCATGGAGACCCAGATATCGGTGTAGATGACGTCAGCGTCGGCGGTGCCTTCCTTGACGTCGTCGGTCATGCGGATGGTGCAGCCGTTCTCAGCGGCGATCTTCTTGCATTCGGCAACCAGGGACTCCTCGGGCCACAGCTCCTTGGGGCCGCAGGCGGTGAAGTTCATGCCCAGCTTGGCGGAGACGACCATGAGGGAGTTGGCCACGTTGTTCCGGGCGTCGCCCATGAAGGTGAAGTTCTTGCCCTTGACGGTGCCGAGGTTCTCTTCGATGGTCATGACGTCGGCCAGCATCTGGGTGGGATGGAACTGGTTGGTCAGGCCGTTCCAGACAGGAACGCCGGCATAGCGGGCGAGCTCGTCCACGATGGTCTGATCGAAGCCGCGGTATTCGATGCCGTCATACATACGGCCCAGAACGCGGGCAGTATCGGCAATGGATTCCTTCTTGCCCATCTGGGAGCTGCCGGGATCGAGGTAGGTCACGCCGCAGCCGAGATCCATACCGGCAACCTCGAAGGAGCAGCGGGTACGGGTAGAGGTCTTCTCAAACAGCAGAACGATGTTCTTGCCTTCCAGATAGCGATGGGGAACGCCGTTGCGCTTCATGCGCTTGAATTCGGCGGCCAGGTCCAGCAGATAGCGGATCTCGGCGGGGGTGTAGTCGAGCAGCTTCAGGAAATGACGTCCTCTGAGATTGACAGGCATGATAGTGTTCTCCTTTTGTTGTGATAAAATAAGAGAGGTATATTCTGAACAGCCCGGAGGCTGACAGGTTACGATGGGTTCCGCTTACAGCGCTGCGCGGTTGAGCGGCATGGACATGCAGCGCGGACCGCCGCGGCCGCGGGAGAGCTCGGCGGAGGGGATCTCCAGGACATTGATGCCGTTGTCGCGGAGAATGCGGTTGGTGACGGTGTTGCGGTTATAGGTGACGACCTTGCCGGGAGCCACACAGAGCGTGTTGGAGCCGTCGTTCCACTGCTCGCGCTGGGAGGCGACCGGGTCGCCGCCGCCGCAGAGGATCATATGGATGTGATCCTGGTGCAGGTGGTATTCCAGCACGGAACGGAGGCTGTCGCCGGCGTCGCGGACGTTCAAGCCGCCCTTTGCGCCGGGGGTCAGCTCGAAAACGCGGAGCGTGGGGAGCATATCCGGGAAGACCACGAACTTGTCGTAGTCGATCTGGGTCAGGACGGTGTCGAGGTGCATCGTGGCGCGCATGGACGGGATAACGACGGCCAGGACCGTGCGGATCGTGGCGGACTCGTCGGCAAAGAGCTTCTTGGCCAGGGTCTCAACCGCCTCGGGCGTGGTGCGCTGGGAGATGCCCACGGCGATCGTATCGGCGGAGATGTTCAGCACGTCGCCGCCCTCAAGGGAGTAGTGCTCGCTGCCGTTGGCGTAGAGGGGAACCTTGCCGCCGAACTCGGGGTGGTACTTGAAGATATAACGCGCGAAGATCGTCTCCTGGCAGCGGGTGACGGAATACATGCGGTTGATGGCAACGCCCTCGCCGATGGATTCGAAGGGATCGCGGGTGAAATAGAGGTTCGGCATGGGCTCCAGGGCGAAATCGTGCTGACGGTTCAGCAGACCGGGCAGAATGAACTTGGGCTTTACGTTCATCTCCTTGAAGGAGACGCCGGCCATCGTCTTGAGAATGAGCTCCTTGTCGTCGGGAATCGACATCAGGTACTCAAAAAGCTCCTCGCGGTAGTCCACGTTGGGCGAGAAGGTGACGAACTCGCGGAGGAATTCCTCGCGCAGTCCGGGATTCGCCCGGAGGGTCTCTGCGGCCAGGTCCTCCAGATAGACGACCTCGGACCCGTTCTCGCGCAGGATCTCGGCAAAGCGGTCGTGCTCGGCCTGTGCAACGGGCAGATAGGGAATATCGTCAAAGAGCAGGCGATCCAGCGTGCCGGGCGTCAGGTGCTCCAGCTCGCGGCCCGGGCGATGAAGCATGACCCGCTTGAGGGGAGCAATCTCGCTTTTTACGAAGATGGACATAAAAAACTCCTTTATCCGGTTGCCGACGCGCCGCGCCGGACCAAACCTGATTTTTTTCGTGAATTTCCGTATAACATTATAGCCGAGCACGCGCCGTTTGTCAACCACGGCCTTCTGAAAATTCGCGGAAAGCGGTCGGTTTCGGTAACCGTTCAGCCCTCGGAGGAAATAGGGATATGTCGGTCAGGCAATAGGCAATAGGGGACGAGGGATGGGACGGGCAGCTTGCCGGGGCTCCGACAGAGCCTTCCCCCCTCGGGGGGAAGGTGGCATCCGGCGTCTCACGGAAGCCGGATGACGGATGAGGGGGCGTATCGATGACCGATTCGTCATTCCAACCGTCAGCTGATCGGAACGTCCCCCTCATCCGCCTCGCTTTGCTCGGCACCTTCTCCCCAAAGGGGCGAAGGCTTTGCGTTCGGCAAATCGGGGTTTGCCGATCAGGCAATCTTTCGTCGTTCTCCTACTGCCTAATGCCTGCTGCCTATTGCCTGTGTACCTGTTGCCTCGACCGGGGTTTCCGAAACCGGAAATTTCAGTCGCGCGTATGATTATCCGTTGTAATTTCCCCAAAACCGTGGTATACTGAACGCAGAGAGGCGGTGTACGCATGAAAAAACGGAGCTCCGGCATTCGGACCATCCTTTCCCGGGCGAGCGGATTTTTACGCTGGTGGAATGAAAAAGGCATCATCACCTACTGCGCCGAAACGGCGTTTTTCCTGTTTACCTCCCTGATCCCGATGCTCATGCTGGCCTTCACGATCTCCTCCATGACCCCGCTCAAGCCGGAGAACGTCGTGGACTTCATTATGTCCATCCTCCCGGCGGCGGGACGGGGCTTGATTGAGGAGATCGTCGATTCGGTCTTTGCCTCCTCCGGCTCCGGGACGCTGACCTTCTCTCTGGTTTTCGTCCTCTGGTCGGCAGCCACAGCCTTCATGGCCATCCGCAAGGCCCTGAACGTGATCTACAACGTGCAGGAAAACCGGGGCTATCTGGCCCTGCGCGGGATCTGCACCCTGTATACGATCCTCTTTCTCCTGGCTCTGACTCTGCTTCTGCTGGCTGCCATCTATTCCCATCAGATCCTCGCGGCGGTGAATCAGGTGTTTTTCGACGGCTCCGCGGCGGACTGGCTGGTCCGCACGGTCAGCTTCCTGATCTCCGAGGCCGTGTTCCTGCTCATCTTCCAGTGCCTCTACGCCTTTCTGCCCGCGAAGCACCAGCGCTTCCGCGCCCAGCTTCCCGGCGCGCTGTTTTCCTCGCTGACGCTGAACGCCGTTATGACGGTCTACTCCTGGCTGACCGGCCGGGAGGGCGTGTATTCCTTCTACGGCAGCCTGCGTTCGGTCATCATTCTGGTGCTGAGCATCTATATCCTGGTCTTTATCGTCTTCCTTGGCGCTGGCCTCAACTATAACCTGACGCGGAAGCAGACCCGCGAACCCGCCCCGTCCCCGCAGAAGCAGACCATGCGGCCCTTCCAGCCGTAGCAGATGATTATTTCATATTTTCATTCGATACGCCGGCGGCGCAGCATCTTAGTTGCGCCGCCGGCGTATGCTTGCGGCATCTTTGCTGCGCCGCCGGCGTATGCTTGCCGGGGGGGATGGTATGCGCGGATGGAAGGGACGGACGCTGATCCGGGGAACGGCCCTGCTGGCGCTCAGCGCGCTGACGCTGCGCGGCGTCGGGGTCCTGTTTCAGCGGGTGCTGGCCGGAAGGATCGGGGCAGAGGGCATGGGGATCCTGCAGCTTGTGCTGACCGTGGGCGGCTTTGCCGGGACCCTGGCCTCCTCCGGGGTGCGCGCCGCGTCCCTGCAGCTCGTTGCGGCGGCCTGGGGGCGGGGCGACCGGTCCGGCGT
>JAEEGI010020199.1_pt1 | contig 13364 bp, 8 predicted proteins | sample 8958751 | NCBI WGS metagenome assembly JAEEGI01 (sample SAMN16246545, study PRJNA631951) | gut metagenome | biome: gut microbiome; feature: rumen; material: KS-attached | host: Bos | place: Iran: Karaj | collected 2018-10
GACAGCGGAAGTAATAGATTTCATTCATGCTCCTTGAATTCCGGATTTCGTGAACCAGTCGGTTAAAACCACTCACGGCAGTACGCTTCTTGTCGAACGTGGAAGCATTTCCCTGATACATGAAACTTTTCAAAATCTCCGATGCTTGATCCATCAGCATGGGATTCTCACAAAGGTAACGCTTAAACTCTCCAAATACGAGTCTGAGCTTGTGGAGTCGCTCATTCACAATTTGGTTGTTGCGGTTCTCCAACTCTGTAAGTGTAGGGTCCATCAGCGCTTCTTGGCTAAAAGGACTCCAATGGGCAGGATAGACTTTGACACCCGTTGACAACCTACATTGTTGTTTGTTCACTCGTGCATAGAGATAAATGCACGTTGGCTTTTCACTGTTTGGCTCGCGTAGCACAAACGAACATTTCATTTCGGTGATGAAAAATTGTTTCATAACTCCGTTTCACATTTTTGTTTAACATAATGGTAAAAAGATTAAAAATTAAACATTTCGTAATAACATAATCCAAACGGGGTGACCACATTAGAGGCCACCCATCTAATTCTCTCACAGTTAAGAGGTTGATGATGTTATTGATTAAATAAACTTCGTCAAATCTTCATCAGCATAGTAAAGTTTAGGTCCATAATGACCGGCAAGCACAAGCATGTGTGAAACGGTATAGGTTTAGGTCGTCAGTCTCAAGCCGGCGTTAGCTCTTCATAGTCCTCGATAAATAAATGCGTTTAATATATAGTTGTTAAGGTAAAGCTTCTACTCCCTCAAATGTAATCTTCACTGGTTTAATGAATCCTTGTTCATCAAATTCCAACTTATCTATGCACACCACTCGCTCATTAGCTTCCTTCAGCCCCAATGGTCGGCGATGGTAAATAATATAATAGGTATCCTGACCGGGAACCTTCACCACAGAATGGTGTCCTGCCCCTGTAGCTACATTAGGATCCTGTTCCAAGATTTTTCCGATGCGTTTAAACGGACCGAAAGGCGAGTCGGCAATGGCGTAAGCCACGCAATAGTTAGGACCTGTCCATCCACCTTCCGACCACATGAAATAATACTTGTCGTCTTTCTTCAGCATAAATGGTCCTTCCACATAGTTTTCAGGGGTTATTTCCTTATACGTGGTGCCATCCTCAAAAGGCACAATGCTCAGCAAATCGGGGCTGAGTTTGACCATGTTACAATGCTTCCAACCTCCATAGTACATATAGAACTGGCCATCGTCATCACGGAAGACAAACTGGTCGATTGGCTGTGCGCCGTTGATAATTTGCGATACTAACGGTTTACCCAATGCATCACGGAAAGGTCCTTCTGGTTGATCGGCTACTGCAACACCAATACCTCCAGGCTTCTCATTGCTCTGGATATCGTTGGCACTGAAGAAAAGATAATACTTGCCATTGGCCTGCAAGGCAGCTGGTGCCCACATCGCATATTTTGCCCAGCTCACATCGTTCTTAGTCAGAATGCTACTATGCTTGATCCAATGTACTAAGTCCTTTGAGGAGAAAGCATCGAAGTGAGTCTGCAAATTATATGTCTGGCTATATGCATCTGTTTTGCGCTCAGCATCAGCCTTATAGGTCTCTACATCATCACCACTCAAACGTGAGGTGGTGGGATAAATCCAGAACGTATCTCCATATACCACTCCCTCAGGATCGGCATACCATCCTGGTAGTATGGGGTTTCCTGAGTTTTGTGCAAAGAGCACAACAGCCACACTAAGGCCTAATGTCAAAGCAAATATTCTTTTCATGGTTGCATGTATTTAGTTGTTCACGTGGCGAAGTTAGCAATAAAAACCAAGATTACAAAGATTAAGCTGTTTTTTATACGAACAATAAACCAGTTCCTCCTTCCTGCTCATCATGTCAGAATGTATAAGAACAACCCACGATAAGACAACGTGTATGGGGTTTGTTCACTGTTGTCATCTTGGAGTCATTATTAGTCAGAATCTGCTTATGATCAGGTTGCAGGATGTCCTGAACAAAAGCATAGATAGCCCAGTTGTCTATTTGCTTTACCGCACGTAGTGACCAATAAAAATCAGGTTGATTGTAGTAGTGGCGATGTGTTTCACGTCCTGTATAGAGCAAAACGGTTGCTAAGGTCCATCCTTTTGGCAACTCAAGTTGAGGTCGAGCCTTGAAACTATATGACCAGGCTTTGTCGGAAGAAACGTGCTCGCCCTCATATTTGAGATATTGGGCATGGAAGCCCATTGTCATAGAGAAAAGGCCGCTTCGCACTTCTCCTTCGGCAGCATAACGTAAGTAGCTATATTGTGCATCGTTGATCCATGTCCTTACTGATCGCTGTGATGCCTCATCAAAGGAAGATATCTGAGAGATGTCATCGCTGATGTGCTTATAAGCCAAACTATGAGTGTGTGTAAAATGTGGTGATGTATGAGTATAACTGAGTTTCACCTCGCTTTGTTTCGAGGGAGCAAGTGCAGAATTACCCACTACCATCACGCCGATGCCACTGCCAATGTGGATAAATGGATAGAGTTGTGTGTAGGTGGGTCGAGAAATGTTGCGATTAAAACTCAGCACGAACTTGTTTTTGGGATCCAACTTTACAGTACCTTTTGCAGAGAGCATCCAATCATTGTAAGTACGGTCGTGACCAGCGGTCTGGTGATCATCGATGTCGTTGATAAAGTGCTCGTATTTGAATGTCGCGTCAAGGGCCAACCATTGATGGGAATATGACGCAGATAGCGAAGTCAAAGAGGAGTAGGTGTTGAAGTTGAACTCTGTTTCCGTGTCGCTGATGCGCATGTCCTCAATAGCATATTTCTCCTCAATGCCGAACTTGAACCCTCCCATTTCCTTAGATTGGAACCTGAGCATGGCGTATGGGTCGAAATTATAAAGAGTTTGTCGCTGTTGACGCAAAGAAGCCTCTGTGTGTTCTGCCCAAGTGTCAGATTTCACATCGGTGGGTTTGTAATTGTACTTTAGGTTCAAACGTGCCGTCAATCGGCCCACATTATTGATGTCATTGATGTATTGCAAAAGACCACCCAGCTTCAAGTCACGGTTTGAACGATGTTGTTCCTCGTAGCGCGACTCCTGTTTAGTGCCGTCGGCCTCTTGTCCGTTTTTGATAGAGCTCTCGCTCACTCGATTATTGTCGAAGCTTTCTAAAACACCGAATGTTAAGATCTGGCCATTCTTTATAGCATAATCGAGACGAGTCGAGAAATCCACCTTCTCATATTTGGTGAGGATGTCAGTGCTCGTCAGTTGGTTTGCATTACTTAAGAAATCCGTATTGACCTCTTTTTCGGTACTAAGTTCACTGATGTCAATCGAAAGCTGACTCGTGAGAAGCAGACGGTCTTTCAAATATGTGACGTAGCCTGATGGCATGACGCGACCATTGGTACCTGCACCCAGATAGACACCGCCATAAAAATTGGCCGAATCGGGGGCATGTTCCAGCTCTTCGCCCACATCGTATGCATCCATTATACGCTTGGCAATGCGTTGAAATTCGTTGGTGTCCTGTGCATACACCACAGTTATCCACCCAATACAGAAGATCAGCAGTAAGATTGTTCTCTTGCTCATATTTCTAGTTTTTATTTGCAAAGTTATTTAGCACACTCGCTTTGAAAGCGAATCAGTTCCGTTTGCAAAGATAATAAAAAAAACGCCGATTCCCAAATTATAAGCCCAAAAGGCGGACTTTCTGTCTATAAACCGAAACAAGCACTGCAATTCCACTCTCTATTCCCTGATGATACTCCAAGAGCATGGAATTCGGCTACCCGTGAATTAGAAGAAGCAAAAGACCCGATTAGAGGAACTAATAGCCTTGATTAAAGGAACTAATAGGACAAGGCACCGGCACATTCCATTCACCGAACTCCAAATTTCAAACTCCAAATTCCAAATTTCATTTCATATTATCCACATTCCTCTTCACTCTACTATCTATATTGCTTTATCTAATAATAATATATAAATATATATATTATTATTAGATAAAATTTAAAGACTATCAATCCAATACCTCAACCATGACTGTTCTCAAACCTATATCATCAAATGTAATTTGGAACTTGGAGTTTGGAACTCGCCCCTCTCTTCGCACCAGTATCAAATCTTTTATATATAAACAATTAATGGTCAAGGGAAACCTTGACCATTAACTTTTTCTTAGATGACAGCCTTTTGTTTAATACTCGTCTTCGTTGAAGAAGAAATCTTCTTTGCTGGGATAGTCAGGCCAGATGTCTTCCATACTTTCATATACATCTCCCTCGTCTTCTATCTCCATGAGGTTTTCGATAACTTCAAGCGGAGCGCCGGAACGCTGGGCATAATCAACTAACTCGTCCTTGGTTGCTGGCCAAGGAGCGTCTTCTAATTTTGATGCTAATTCCAATGTCCAATACATACTGTACAAATGTTAAGAAGTTTAGTTATTTTGTCCTTGTTTAAAATCGGTCTGCAAAAGTACATAAAAATCTATCATCTGCAAGCATTTTGCCAAAATATTTCAGACTTTTTTTCATCTATATTGATTTTCCTGGCTAAAACAAAGAAATAATCGGATAGCCTGTTCACATATTGTAGCAATTCGGGTTGCACTTCGGCTTGTTCGCCCAAGGCAAGAATCCTGCGTTCGGCACGTCGGCAAACAGTACGACACACATGGCATTGAGCTGAAGCTTGGCATCCACCTGGCAATACAAAGGCACGTAAAGGTGGTAAAGACGCATCAATCACATCTATTTCATGCTCCAATGCTTCTATCTCTTCAGGGTGTACCACACTGGCCTTCATCAATTCGGTGTTGCTCTGGTCAGTGGCTAAGTTGGAGCCCACTACAAATAACAGATTCTGCACATGTGTCAGCATTTCTTGATCATGCTCATTGTGAAGCATACTGATTAGTAAGCCAATATGTGAATTCAGCTCATCAACCGTACCGTAAGACTCCAAGCGTATATCAGTCTTCGAAACACGTCGTCCACCTACCAAGGAGGTAGTTCCTTTGTCACCTGTTCGGGTATATACCATACTTTTTTTCATATAATCAGATTTAAAAGTTAACTATGTAATCTTGTTTCGTAATTATCTTGTCAAATAGGATGATTCCCACGTCGTACAAATCAAATGTTATGCCAGAGCGAGGGTCTGATATCAGTTTCTGCCACATATCTTTCATAGGAGGATTCTCATAGATGCCATAAATCACCATCATGCCCTTTGGTGCCATATTGTCAGCGAACTCCTCATACACCTTATTTATATATAAAGGATTGGAAGAATGGTTCAAATAAACAAATGGAGACGCTTCTTTCTCCAACCTAATCAAAAGTTTTCTCACCTTCATTGACTCATTGCCATCCTCTGACCAACGACGAACTGTTGCCGAATGTAGGTCTCCTGACATAGTTTTTCCATAAATCACTCGGGTTATAAAATCGAACGCAAAGGGCGAATGAACACCATAACCCTTGCGATGGCGGAAGCGTTTTACCCATATCCAACCTTTATGTATCCGTTTTTGTACAAGCGAAAGTTTCATCCGTAACAATATGTCAAAACAACTTACATTTTCTGCTGCAAAGGTAAGCATAATCGTGGACGAAAGATATTGTTTTAGCATATTTTAATGCTATATTTCTTGGGCCGAAATGTTAAAAAAGCGGTTTTTAGGGGTAAAAGACATATTTTTTTTCTAAAAAATGTTCAACATATCAAAATATTGTGTAAGTTTGTGATGGCAATTTTAGAAGGTTGCCCTAAGGAATAGACTATTATTAACCTTAAAAACTAGAATTTATGCAACGAAAGAAGACATTTAATGCATTTGGCACACTGAAGGCTTCTCTGCTTTCAGTGTTGATGTCTTTCTGTGTCATTGCGGCATTCGCCCAGAGTGGCACAGTGAAAGGTACTGTTACCGACGATACCGGCGAACCGGTCATCGGCGCTAACGTAGTTGAGAAGGGTAGTACCAACGGTACTATCACTGACATCGATGGTAACTACACCCTGCAGGTTACCAACATGAACGGCGTACTGCAGTTCTCGTTCATCGGTTACAACACGACCGAGGAGAACATTGGCGGACGCACTACTATCAATGTACAGCTGAACTCAGGCGTTATCAACCTGGGTGAGGTTGTGGCCATCGGTTACGGTACACAGACCCGCCGTGAGATTACCGGTTCTGTGGCTAACGTGGACGAGGCTTCATTCAACAAGGGTATCTCCCGCGACGCATCCGACCTGCTGCGTGGTAAGGTTGCCGGCTTGTCAATCACATCGGGTTCTGCCGATATCACCCAGGGGTCAATGATCCGCCTGCGTGGTACCTCAACCCTGATGAACGACCAGGGCCCTATGATCGTTATCGACGGCGTTCCTGGCGGTGACATGTCAAGTGTGGCTCCTTCCGATATCGAGTCAATCTCCGTCCTGAAGGACGCATCCTCACAGGCCATCTACGGTTCCCGTGCTGCAGGCGGTGTCATCCTGATCACCACCAAGAAGGGTACCGGTGCCCGCACGACTGTAAACTACGACGGTTATGTAGGCCTCGACGTGGCTGCCAACAAGCCTGACATGCTGAACGCAAAGGAATGGGTAGAGGTGAACAGGCAGCTGGGTCATGAGGCCGAGATTGCCGACATCGTGAACAACTACCATGCTGACACCGACTGGTTCGGCGAGGTATTGCGTACCGGTTTCACACAGAACCATTCAGTATCTCTGACCGGCGGTTCTTCCACCAGCAACTACCGCGCATCCTACACCTATCTGGACCGTCAGGGTGTGGCCCGCAACAACGAACTGCGCCGTCACAGCTTCCGCTTCCAGGTACAGCAACGCGCCCTGAACAACAAGCTGCGCCTGACCCTGGATGCTGCCGGCACGCTGACCGACTCTTACCGTCCTCAGGGTGGTGACTTCATCCGTGCTTACAACATGATACCTCTGTATCCTGTTTACAATGCAGACGGTTCATGGTTCGAGGGTGCTAACGGTGCTCTGTACAACGAGTACGACATGGGTAACCCCGTTCACGCTATGGCTGAGAACTACAACAAGACCAAGTCTTCCGTATTCTACGGACGCGGCGAGATCCAGTATGACATCATCGACGGTCTGAACATCAAGGCCGACCTCTACAAGAGCCGTTCAGCCAGCGACCAGAGCGTATGGAACGCTGCCACCAACTATGCAGGTACTGGTGATAATAGTAACGCAACCCGCAACAATTCGACCAACGACCGCATCCTGATGGAGTGGACCCTGAACTTCGACAAGACCTTCGGCGACCACAAGGTAGGTGCCCTGGCTGGTTACTCTTGGGAGAACAACGAGTATGCATATCATCATACTTATGTTTCAAATTTCGCCGTTACCTCAATGGGTGCAGACAACATCCAGACCGGTAACAACCTTAAGATAGGCGACGCTACTTCAGAGCGAAATGCTTACAAGCTGATCTCATTCTTCGGACGTGTTACCTATTCGTTCAAGGAACGCTACATGATGACGGCTACCATCCGTCGAGACGGTTCCTCAAAGTTCGGTAAGAACCACAAGTGGGGTACCTTCCCATCCGTATCAGTTGCGTGGGGTATCTCCCAGGAGCCTTTCATGCAGAACGTGAGCTGGGTGGATGATTTGAAACTGCGCGCAGGTTACGGTGTGACCGGTAACCAGGACGGTCTGTCTCCTTACAAGTCATTGGAGTTGTATGAATCTTATGGAACATACATCACTGGTGGTTCTACTCAGACCGCTTTCCGCGTATCTCAGAACGCCAACCCTGACCTGAAGTGGGAAGCAACCCACATGTTCAACATCGGTCTGGACTTCTCACTGTTCCACGGACGCTTCGGCGGTACCGTAGAGTACTACTCAAAGAAGACCAAGGACATGCTGTACAACTACTCGGTTCCAACTCCTACCTATGTATACAACTCAATCGCCGCCAACGTGGGCGATATGACCAACAAGGGTATCGAGGTGACCTTGAACTGGAACGTGATCAAGACGCGCGACTTCGACTGGACAACCACACTGACCTTCTCCCACAACGAGAACAAGGTAACCCGCCTGTCCAATGACTTCTATTCAACTTCAGCCGTATATACCGGTAACCCGTGGATCCGCGGCCAGTCAGGCCAGACCTCTCACATCGTTGAGGAAGGCAAGTCACTGGGTAACTTCTACAACCTGAAGTGTACGGGTCTGGACGCAGACGGCCACTTCATCTATGAGGACGTGGACGGTGACGGTGTCGTTTCTGATAACGACCGCACCTATATCGGCAACGCACTGCCTAAGGCAGAGTTCGGCTGGACCAACAACTTCACCTGGAAGAACTGGGACTTCAGCTTCTTCCTGCGCGGTACGCTGGGCAACAAGGTGCTGAACAACCCGTTGGCCGCTTACGGTACTCCTAACTACATCACAGGTACCAACGCCATGAAGAACGACAACCTGACCAAGATTGCAGAGTCTGCAAAGGTAAGCTCATTCTGGATTGAGAACGGCTCGTTCGCACGTCTGGACAACATGACACTGGGTTATACCTTCGACGTGAGGAAGATCGACTGGCTGAGCAAGGCACGCCTGTACGTGACTGCACAGAACCTGTTCGTGATCACCGGCTACAAGGGTCTGGATCCTGAAGTGAACTACTCTTCAACCTCAGGTCTGTCTCCTGGTATCGAGGCACGCGAGTACTTCCCGAAGTCCCGCTCATTCATCTTCGGTGTTAACTTAACATTCTAACCTTTAAAAACAGGACATACATTATGAAAAAGAATAAGATATTCAGTCTGCTGGCTGCCGCTTCTCTTCTGGTTACCGTGCCTTCCTGCACCAATCTGGACGAGCGTATCTACGACAAGCTGCCGGCAGAGACATTCGGTAGCACCGCTACTGAGATCAATGCACTGGTAGGTACCTGCTACAACACATTGAAACGTGTGTTCCCGTCTGATGGTCTGACCATGAGCGAGGCTGCAGGCTCAGTGATGATTTATCCTACCCGTAAGGGTGGTGACTGGTGGGATGGTGGCCAGTACCTGCAGATGTTCATGCACACCTACACCAGCATGACCTCTTGTAACCGTGGTGCATGGAACGCTGCCATGGAGTCAATCGGTACCTGCAACGCTAACTTGAACACCGTGCTGGGTTCTGAGATGCCTGACAAGGACCAGAAGGCTGCTGAAATCAGGGGTATCCGTGCCTACTGGTACTACTTTCTGATTGACAAATGGGGCAACATCCCAATGGTAATCGATTATAACGACAAGGAACTGCCGGGCAACACTCCACGTGCAGAGGCTTACAACTGGCTGGTACAGGAAGTGAACTCACTTGTTTCTGCCCTGCCAGATGCAGAAGGCAACTACGGCAAGTTCACCAAGGCTTCAGCTCACGCGCTGCTGGCCAAGCTGTACCTGAACTCTGACGCATGGGGCATGGGCGACAAGTATGCTCAGGCTGCTGAAGAGGCTAAGAAGGTGATTGACGATTCAGGTCTGGAACTGCTGAGCAACTGGACAGACAACTTCTCTTGGAACAACTCCGGCAACAAGGAGTCTATCCTCTGCGCACAGTATTCTTCTGGTGATACCCGTAACACCAACTCACTGCACTTCCGTACCTTGGGTTACGTTGAAAACCAGGCTATCGGTGCAAGCTTCGGTGCATGGAACGGTTTCTGCGCACAGCCTGACTATGTGAAGCTGTTCATGCATGGCACAGATGCAGAACGCGATAAGATGGCAAGGGATCCTGAATACACTTACTATGACGATCCAGAGAACGATCCTCGTATCGTTTCATTCCGTCTTGGTCAGCAGTATAACATCAAGACTGGTGAGGTTCTGATGACAGGTCACTCATTGCCAATGAACCACTATGCTGAGGTATTCCCTCTCTACGGTGCAGAGCGTGACGGTACCATCTGGGCAGACGTTCAGCAGCAGGACGGTGGCCGCGTAGGCAAGTGGGAGTATGATGCCTCTCTGACCAGTGCCATGAACAACGACTTTGCTATCTTCCGTCTGGCTGACTTCTACCTGGTACGTGCGGAGGCACTGCTCCGTTCTAATGGTTCAGTAAGCGAGGCAACGGACCTGGTGAACAAGGTACGTTCTCGTGCTTGGGGTGACAGTTCTCACAACTACTCAACCGTTACTTTGGCTGATGTTCAGCTGGAGCGTCGTCTGGAGCTGGCTTGGGAAGGCGTGTCTCGTGAGGATGATATCCGCTTTGGCTGCTACGACAAGGATATGTGGAAGATGTTCCGTGCTAAGGTAAGTCAGGATGTTGACGAGTGGGGTCAGCCTAAGACCATAACTCCTAATGCTAACGCGTGGAATCGTCCATCTGACGAGTACCTGAAGTTGTTCCCAATTCCATTGACAGCATGGCAGACCAATCCTAAGTTGGTTCAGAATCCTGGTTATCCAGGTTTTAACTAATTCCAAAGATTTAATGGAATTCATAATGACGGGAGGGAGGCAATTGCCTCCCTCTCCTTTTTATTGCCTGTCAACTTAGTAACAAACATAGCATACTTTACTATATCAAAGCCATGCACAAACTACATCAATACCATGTACAAACGATGTCAAAACTTAGTACCACTGATGCAAAAAGTCTGGTACTATCCATTCCAAAGCCAGGAACGACTGGTTCCTGATATTGGAATCAACTGTTCCAGACTTTGGAACCACCCATACAATTGTTTTGAACCAATCAAAGGAAACAAAGAGTATTCAGACAAAAAGAGACGAGGATTCCTCGTCTCTTTACCGTTATTATTAAAGGGCAGAATCAGTCTTTTCTTTCCCGAGTATTAGTACGAGCCTCAACAACATTCACCACGTAGTCACCTAACTTCTCGCATTCGTTGATAAGGTCCATATAGACAGTACCCACGCCATAAGTGTATTCGTGATTGTTAATGTCCATAATGTTCTGCGACTTCAGTACTTCACGGTAATTATTGATTTCTTTCTCTGTATTGAACGTACGATTCACATCATAGTCACTCTTACGACCAGCCATCAACAAGTTCAGGTTCGTCAACGCATTGTCAGCCAAGTCCATCATGTGCTGAATGTGCTCATAGTGTTTCTCGTTGAAGTGGTCTTGTTTACCATTGAACTTACGGTTGATGGTGCGCGCCATATTGTAGCAAGCATCACCAATACTCTCCAACTCTGATATCTCACGCAACATAGCACGAATTTTCGCCTTGGTATCATCTGACAAATGGGCATCGCTCACTGCTTCCAGATACTTGGCAATCTCTAACTCCATATTGTCGGATATGCTCTCATATTTCTCAATGCGAGAGTAGAGTTTTGCAAACTTCTGCTCATCTTTTTCTGTTAGCAAATCTCTTACCATGCCAAACATACGCTGCATACGATCAGAGAAGGAAGATATCTCTTTCTGTGCCTCCAATACCGACAATTCCGGCGTCTTCATGAAGCCTGCCGTAATGAAATGCAAGCGGAAATCCTCTTCCTCGTCCACCTTCTTGGGCTTGATAATCCAGCAAACCAATCGTTCAATCTGCGGAATAAACCATATCAATATAAACGTATTGGCAATGTTAAAGCAAGTATGGAAGGCAGCCAGCACGAACGACAGTTTAGCAGCATTAGCGAGATAAGTGTCATGACTAACCGCATCCACTGTCATCGAAGTATCATAGCCTACTATGCCACAAACCATATCCACAAACGGGCGAAAGATAAACAATATCCACACTACGCCAAACACATTGAAGAACATATGTGCCAGTGCTGCCCTTCGGGCTTGTGTATTGGCAGAAAGTGCTGCTAAGTTAGACGTTACCGTAGTACCGATATTCTCACCCATCACTAAGGCGATACCCTGATAGATTGGCAATACACCACTGGAGCACAGAATCATGGTGATAGCCATCACTGCTGCCGATGACTGTACACAGAACGTGAGCACACCACCTAAGAACAAAAACAGGATAGTGGTGCCAAACGAATTAGGATCAAACGAGGCGAAGAAATCGAGTACAGCCTGCTGCTCACCCAAATGCATATCAATACCTGTCTGTCGCAAGGTTCCAAGACCTAAAAACATAAAGGCTATACCGAAAAGGAAGTCGCCGATGAAACGGCGTTTCTTCATATATATCAGTATAATACCTATAAAGAATGCAGGATAGACAAAGTCTGTAATGTTGAAAGAGAAGCCTGCCGACATAATCCAGGCGGTAAGCGTGGTACCAATATTGGCACCCATGATGACAGAAATAGCCTGAGCCAACGTCAGCAAACCGGCATTCACAAATGAAACCGTCATCACCGTCGTAGCTGTAGATGACTGCACCGATGCCGTTACCAACATACCCGTCAACAAACCAGTAACTCGATTGGTGGTCATGGCGCCGAGAACGTGACGCAACTGAGGACCAGCCATCTTCTGCAGTGCCTCACTCATTGACTTCATACCGAACATCAAGAGTGCCAGCGAGCCGAGAAGCTTGAAGAGAATCCAAATAGACATAAAATGGAAAGTTAATTACGTAATTTGCTACAAAGATAGGTGTTTGCCATACTATTTGCAAGCAATCAGAATAAACAAATTACCCCCTCGCCATCAAAAGACAAGGGGGCAAGCAATTTCATTAAAGGACTACATCTACAGCATTGCCGTCATATTCAATGGATTTAGTTGCTACATTCAAGTCAAATGCAACAGGCTTATCCTTGCTTACTTTCACTACCTTAAATACTCGTTGTTGCAACATACCAGGAAAAGTACCCTGACGCTGTCCTATGGTTAGCTTGCCGGCAGCATCACTATAGTGCATTGATATAGTGGCATATTTACCCTGTTCATAACCATAGTTTACTCCCTCGTCTTCATAAAGGGTAAAGTCAGCATCGGCACCGGCATAGACATACAATACAATCTCCTTAGGCTGCTTTTCCATTGCATACTGCATTTCTGGACCAAAAGGAACAATGCTGCCAGCTTTAACAAACAGCGGCATACGCTCATAAGGAGCTTCCACAGTCAATTGCTGGCCACCCTGTACATACCTGCCAGTATAGAAATTATACCAGCCCTTGCCTGCTGGGAAATACATTTCCTTGGTACGTGCACCATATTTATATATAGGAGCCACCATAAAAGCAGGACCAAACATGTACTGGTCGCCAATGTCATACACACGCTTGTCTGCAGTGAAGTCCATTACCAAAGGACGCATAATGGTATAATCCTTGAAATACGTTATGCCTGCCAATGAATAGATATAAGGCATGAGTCGATAACGC
>JAEEGI010020200.1_pt1 | contig 13363 bp, 9 predicted proteins | sample 8958751 | NCBI WGS metagenome assembly JAEEGI01 (sample SAMN16246545, study PRJNA631951) | gut metagenome | biome: gut microbiome; feature: rumen; material: KS-attached | host: Bos | place: Iran: Karaj | collected 2018-10
AGTAAAATAAAAAAAGTTGAAAAGAAAAAAGAAATATCTCATTTAGATGTTTTAGAAATGTTAAAAAGTGGTTCAAAAAAAAATCCAAAAAAATCAATTGATTCAAAAGAGAAAAAAAAGGAAAAAGAAAGTGAAAAAGATAAAGGCGGACATAAAGAAATTAAAAAGAAAAAAATATCATCTTTAGAAAAAGAAGAAATAAAACCTAAAAAGAAAATATCAGAAATAAAAATATCTCCAAAAAAAAAATCCCAAAAAAATAAAAAAATAATATCAGATTCATCAGAAGATGAAAATTATGAGGAAGAAAAAATAGAAATTTCCAAAAAAAAAGGACACAATAAAAAAAAAAAATTAACTATAGAAGATGAAATAATGGAAGAATCAATAGAAGAAAATAAAGAATTAACAAATAAAAAAGAAAGAAAAAAAACACCAAAAAAAAATCCGTCTAATGAATTATTAAATACAACAAAAAGAAAATCAACAAGAAAAACAAAATCACCAACAAACGAAATAATAGGACCATTATCTAAAGAAACAATAGTTTTAACTGGAGAATTCTCAATTTCTAGAGATAAATTTACTAATATTTTAAAAAATTTTGGTGCTAAAGTTACTGGTTCTGTTAGTTCAAGAACTACTATATTAATTCATGGTGATGTTTTAGAAGATGGAAGAAATTTTACTGAAGGAAGAAAATATAAAACTGCAATTGAAAAGGAAGTTGAAAATATTTTCAGTGAAGATGATTTTAATAATTATATGAGAAAAATATTAAAAAATAATAATTGGAGTGTCAATAACAACGACGATAATGAAAAAATTAATATTGGAAAAGTTAGTTCTAATAAAAAGAAATCAAAAGATAAAAATAGTTTAAAAAAAGTAAAAAATGAAGAAAATGAAAAATTTATTTTATGGACTGATAAATATTCTCCTAAAAATATGGATGAAATAATAGGAAATAAATCAGTAATATCTAAATTAATAAATTGGTTAGATGATTGGGAAGATGTAATAATAAATGGAAATACAAAAAAAACAGTGACAAAATTTACAAAGGGTAAAAAACCTCAATTTGAAAATTTAAATGCTAGAGCTTGTTTAATTTCAGGTGATCCTGGAATAGGAAAAACATCATCAGTAAGATTAATTGCTAAATTAAAAGGTTATCAAACTTATGAAACTAATGCTTCTTTACAAAGAAATAAATCTATTATTCAATCTAATGTTGGTTTCTTATTTAATAATACTACTATTCCTTTAAATAATTTAGAAGATATTAATACTAAAAATTTAATTATTATGGATGAAATTGATGGAATGAGTGGTAATGATGATAAAGGAGGAATTTCTGCTTTAATTGATATAATTAAAAAAACTAAAATCCCTATTATTTGCATTGCCAATGATAGGCAAAGTCAAAAATTAAAAAGTTTAGTAAATTATTGTTATGATTTAAAATTTATGAAACCTGATAAAAGACAAATTGTACAAAGAATGTTAGCAATATGTGAAGAAGAAGGAATTAATTGTGAGGTAAATGCTTTAGAATATATTTGTGAAAGTTGTAATAATGATATAAGACAATTTTTAAATTTCATTGAAATGTATTCTAAAACACATAAATCAATTACTTTTAAAGATATATCTAATAATATGAATTCATATAATAAAGATACTTCAGTTATGTTATCTAATTTCGATGCTGCAGGTAAATTATTAAATAGTTCTAATTCAAAAAAAATGAACACAAGACAATTATTAGATTTATATTTTATAGATTATGATTTAATTCCATTATTAATATATGAAAATTACTTATCTACATTTAAATATGATAATAAAAAAGAAATGTTAAATAATTTAAGTTTTCTAACTGATTTAATTTCTGAAAGTGATATAATAGATAAGAGGATTAGAACAAATCAAAATTGGAATTTACTAGGTGATAGAGGAATGTTAGGAAGTGTTTCTGTTTGTTATTTTTCTAAGGGTGTTGTTCCTTTTCCTAAATTTCCTGAATTAATGGGAAAAATGAGTTCTATGAGAAAAACAAAAAGAGAAATAAAAGAGTTAAAAAGATGTTTTTTTGGATATAATTCTCATTGTATTAAAAATGAAATAGCGCCTTTAATTTTTAGTAATTTAATTGATAATATTAATGAAACTAATGAAGATAATAATATTGAAAATTCCATTGATTTAATGAAAAAATTTAAATTGAATATGGAAATGGTAAAAGATAATTTATATGATTTAGCTCCTGAAAAAATGAAAGAAGAATTTGATCAAATTTCTCCTACACTAAAAAGTGCTTTTACAAGATTATATAATAAAACTTTTCAAAGTAGTATAATTAGAAAAAAAAATGTATTAAAAAAAGGAAAAGATTCTATTGAAATTAGTAATATTAAATATGATCAAGATGGTAATATTATTGATGAGGAAAGTAATATAAATGAAAATGAAGATAATGATAGTTCCTTTGTAGATATTAAGGATGTTAAAAGTAAAAAAAGTAAAAAAGCAACAAAAACTAAAAAAGTAACTAAAAGAAAAAGTAAAAATAAGAAAAATATAAGTTCTAAAAATTCTTCTAGTTTCATTGATGATTCAGAAGAAAATTAAATTGATTTTTTAAATAATATTTAAGTGTATAAATAAATTAACATTATTATTTTAATGGAAATTTATTATTATTTTTATTATATTTGCTGTTTTTGATGTTCTTTTTTCTTTTGATTTATTTCTAAATTTAGTTTTTGAATTTCTTTATTTAAATTATGTATTTTATTTTTATATTCTTTTATTTTTAATTCAATTAATCCTTTTTCAGATATAATATTTTGAGTATTTAATTGTAATTCTTTAATTCTTATTTTCATAAACATGATATCAGATTTGTCTTTTTCAATATTTATATTTATTTCTTTGGTACTATTTACATTATCTTTAATTTTATTTTTTAATTCTATAATTTTCGCTGAAATATCATTTAATAATCTATTTAATTCTGGTAATTCTTCTTTACTATTTTTATGATTTGTTAAAATTTCATTTGACTTTATTTTAAGTTTATTTATACAATTTATTCTAGAAAAAAATAAATTTCTTGAACAATTAATTTTATTATTTAATAAATGAATATTACTTTTTTTATTTTGAACTTTTATAATTTTCAATAACTCAGAATCAAAATTTTCACTATCAATCGTTAAAATATCAATAGGTAAATTAATACTAAAATAATTATTTTCATTCATAACTCAGAAAAAAATTATTTTTTTTAAATTTTATCCTTAAAATAAAAGATTAAATTATATATTAATTATTAAAAAAATCAAAATCCATTTAAAAATTAAAAATGAAGAAATCAACTCCAAAAACAAATAAAGAAGATTCTGAAACAGAAGAATATACTCCAGAAGAAATAAAAAAACTTGATTATTATCATGAGCTGACAAATCATGTTTTAGATGATGATGATATATATGATTTAATGTGCAAATATGGAGATGATGAAGATAAAATTTTAAATAATTTAAAAGAATTAGAAAAAGAAGCAAATAGAGGAGAAGAATATCAATGGCATGAAGTTGGAAAAAGTAAATTAAATATTATTAATATTTTTTTAGAAAAAGAAAAAAAAGTAAATAAAGGGCCTTTCAAAAAAAATATTATTTATTATCAAAAAAATAAAAGAAATGAAGAAAATGAAGGTGAAAATAAAGAAGAAAATAAAGAAAATTATTTTTATAGAAGAAATAATAATTATTACTATTATCCAAAAAGGAGAAGACCATATTATAGGAATAATAATTATTATAAGAGAAATTATACAAATTATAAAAGTAAAGATGCAGTGGAAGTTCCAGATCAAAATGAACAAAATGATAATTTAGAAACTAAAGTAATTGAAAAAGAAATAGATTCATATATAGAAAATAAAGAAACTCCAAATGAAGAAAAAGAAGTAAAAAAGGAAGAACGACCTAAAATTGAAAAAAAAGAAGTAATAAAAGAAAGAAAAAAACATGCCGGAATTGGCTCGTTCAAGATAGAAGGTCGGCTTAAAGATGTTGATTACGTGAAGAACGTGACGGCTTACTACCGCATGGAAATTGACAAAATCCTATCTCGAAGGCACGAATACCGACGTGCGTCGTTCGGTCGCGAGCATATTGATTTTGAACCTAAGCTTGAGAAGTCGTTTAACCGTGGTTTTACCGAGTATTTCCTTTATGGCCGTACAGAAGATGTTTCCGCGCCCGCCACTCCCAAATCTGTCGGCGAACCTGTAGGACATGTGAAGTCCGTTCGCGGACGTGAAATAAAGGTAGGCGGACTCGCTGCGTTCCACAACGGTGACGGACTCTGTTATTTCGATACTAAAGGCCATTTGCAGGGATTTCGTGTCAATCGTGTTGAAGGTAACGTATTACATGTGGCAGAAGCCGTGCCCGAATTGCGGCTTCACACCCCTCTGTATCGCAATTACGATGCGGCGTTCGTTCAGATGCTTTCTCATAAGTCAGCTGAACGGACACTGAAGTTGGATTTATTGTTGCGGGAGACTGACTCTGGTTTCCTTTTGTCTGGAACAGATGAGGCCGGACGCAGCCTGCAAGTGTCTTTTCCTGATGAAAAACAACCGGCACGCACTCTGCAACGTCCGAGAGTGATTCAAGAACTTTCCAAGTTGGGTGGCACGTGCTATGAAGCCGGTGTCGTCAGCGTGGAGTGGGATATGGAGTACTTCTTACCCGCAGCCCGTGTGGCCGAATGGCGACGTACTTTTGTGGATAAACTGTTGGCGATGTCGCAGACGGTTTCTCCGAAGCCCCATGCGGTGTCTGAGACCGACGTTGTCCTACAACCCGTCAACGTGGCCAATCATGTGGCACGCCAATTCTATGAAAAGCGTACGCATGAGCCTGTTGAATCTGCCTATGAACTCCGTGCCCCGCAGCAAGGGGTTTTGCTGATGACGTGCAAGCATTGTATTCGCTACAGTGTGGGAGCCTGTCGCCGCTATCATCGTGATGGGACGCGTTTAAGTGAGCCTTTATATCTCCGTCTGCCCGATGGGCGCCGTTTTAGCTTGGATTTCGATTGTAAACAATGTGAGATGAACGTGTATGATGCGAACTAAGAGCCTGCTGTTTTTGATTTTTCTGGTGCTGACATGTGTTTCGTGCCGACAGAGTGCGACCAACGACGAACCATTATGGACTTTGTCGGTAGAACAACAGGATTCGTTGACATTTGCCCGAACACGGCATTTTTCAGTCGGCTACAATTTCCGTGTTATAGCCGACAGCCTTACTCTTTACGCCGAGATACCCGCGATGCAGATGGGTCTGGAGCGTGGCGACAGCGTGATGGTGTACGCCACAGAGCCCCTTGTTGTCGCTGAAATGCGTAAAGTGCCTGCCGACAGCGTTTCAGAATTTTGGATAAAGGTTGCACGCGATCAGGAGTCGATGGGATGGACGGCCGAGGCCGATTTGCTGCGCTCTGTAGTCCCTGTAGATCCCATTTCAAGGTTTATACACACGTTCAGCAACCGCAGACTTGTCGCCGGAGCCGTTGTGATACTTCTTGCAGCCGTTGTGTTGCTTTACAGAAAGGTCAAGCGCGGCCGTATGCACATGATTCTGGTGCGTGACATCGCTTCGTTTTATCCCACGTCGGTTTGTCTTTGCACGGCTGTCGCAGCTGTGCTCTACAGGGCAGTACTTGCGTTCTCGCCTGACGCATGGGCAGAATTCTATCACTATCCTTCGTTGAACCCATTCCTGTGGTCGCCGTGGCTGGGTGCCTTTATTGCATCTGTATGGTTGTGGTTGATTTTGTTGTTAGCGGCTTGCGACGAGATACGTCGCAGTTTACCTCCGTTTGAAGCCATTGTCTATTTCATGGGATTGGTTTCCGTCAGTTTGTCCCTCTATTTGTTCTTCTCATTCCTGCCTTCCGTGTGGTGGTGTCTGGTATGGTTCATCCCGTGTGCCGCATTCATTGTATGGAAATGGTACAAACAGGGCTCGACAAACCTTCTGTGCGGACACTGTGGCAGACCTGTGAAGGGGCAGGGCCGGTGTCCTCATTGCGGAACTTGGAACAAGTAATCTTCTCTTCCACGTATGTCGCGCCATGTCCGGTTTCGTCTGATTTATATCCGACATGGGCGGAATTATGTGGCTTCTGCTTTTTTCTATGTGGCTCGTGGACGAAAAATCCCCTAAAATAGGGATTTTTTATCTGCAGTAACGATTGTAACTTTGCAACAAAAATTTTTGAATATGAAAGAACTGATATTGTTGAGCCTGTTTGCGACGGCCCACGTCCTTTTTGCCGGTGCTGAAAACAGGGATGCTGCAGTGTATGGTGAAGAAACGACGGTGCAAGCCGACACTATACGTACCATTGACATGGAAGAGGCCGTGGTAGTGGCATCTCCGAAACAAACCGACAAACTTCGCAACATGCCTGTCTCGTCTACTGTAATTGTATCGGGAGAAAATGCTCCGCAAAACGGCGCTTCACTTAACGATATCTCAGGTTACGCCGCCAATTTCCATATGCCGTCATACGGAAGTTCGCAATCGGCAGCCATATATATCAGAGGCGTCGGTTCACGTCTGAATACCCCGGCTGTAGGTTTGTATGTGGACAATGTACCTACGGTAGAACGCAGCGCATATAGTTTCAACCTTCTCGGAATAAGCAGAATCGACGTGCTGCGTGGGCCTCAGGCCACACTGTACGGGCGTAACGCGATGGGAGGTTTGTTGCGCATTAACACGATAAACCCTTTGCGAAAGCAGGGCACAAACATTGCCACGGGCGTGTCCACACGCGATGCCCGCAGGTATGTATCGGTAATGACTAACCAAAAGGCGTCGGAATCTTTAGGCTATTCCGTCGGCGCTTATTATGACAGAAATCATGGCGTATGGCACAACAGTACGACGGGAAGCCGTACAGGCGGAAAAATGCAGGGTGGTGTACGCGGCAGGGTGGTTTATCAAAAAGACAAGTGGAACCTGGACTTCACCGCATCCTATAAACATACCGACGAAGACGCTTATCCTTATTTTTATGATGGCGTTGTGCAGGGTGAAGAAACGTTATCCGATGCAGTAGGCCAGATATCGGCCAACCGAAACAGCTCATATCGCCGGCATTTGTTGAACACAGGTTTAACAGCATCCTACAAGTTGCCGCTGTTCACGCTTTCGTCAGTGACCGGATACCAGTTGCTGGCCGACAGGATGTATATGGACCAGGACTTTACCGGACTTGACTATTATACTCTCAAACAAAAACAAAACGCCAATACACTTACTGAGGAGATAATCCTTAAAAGTCTGCCGCAAAAGCGATGGGAGTGGACCGGAGGCCTGTTTGGCATGTGGGAAGCCATGCGTACGCACGGTCCTGTCCGTTTCTATGGTGACGGTGTGGGCATGATTAACGCCAATGTCGCGTCTCATATCCCCACACCCGTAATTACGGTCACGAATCCCAGGACTGGTCGTCCTGTCACTCAGTCTATGCCGATGTATCTTGAGGTTACTGATGCCTCGTTCCTGCTTCCCGGCTATTTCAGGTCACCTGTGCTGGGCGGTGCCGCATTTTTCCAGAACACTCTCCACGATTGTCTCATTCCACGTTTGGGATTGACGCTCGGATTGCGGCTTGACTATGAACATCAACAGTTCCATTACGTCTCAGGTGGCCCCGTGGATTATCATTTCTCGATGCCGACCCACAGCGTGTCGGCTGATATGGCGACTACGACCGTTCTGCGCGGGAATTTGCGCAATGATTATACGCATTTGTTGCCCAAAGCTGCCGTGCAATACGATTTCCCGCGCGGCAAGGGCAATGTGTATCTTTCCGTATCAAAGGGCCTGCGTGCCGGAGGCTATAACGGCCAGATGTTTTCTGACTTGATGAACACTGTGATGCAGAATGACATGATGACGGGCGTACGTGATTACTGCTATGATGTGATGACGCAGCACGCTGAGCGGATTCCGGCGATGAAGGATATGTTTTTGTCGATACGACAAGCCATAGTGGATAACATACCCCTGACAGAATTACCCAAAGTATCAGATGCAGTCACTTACCGTCCCGAATATTGTTGGAATTATGAAGCAGGTACTCATCTTGATATCATTGATAAGACGTTGAATGTCGATGTTTCTGTATACTTTACCGATACACACGACCAGCAGATTGCCCGGTTCTCTCCCGCAGGTTTCGGCCGTATGATGGTAAATGCCGGACAGAGCCACACATGTGGCCTTGAAGCCGCGCTGAACAGCCGTTTGTTAAATAACAAACTGTCGTTGTCGGCCAATTATGGCTATACACACGCCGTATTCCACAAATACAGTGTCGGGAACGGCATTGATTACACAGGCAATCGCATTCCTTTCATTCCGGAACATACTATGGGCGTCGTGGCTGATTTCTGCCAGCCCTTGAAAGGCTCGCTTCTCCGTGCAATTACAATAGGGGCTAACATCAGTGGCTTTGGCAGAATGTATTGGACGGAATCGAACGATGTATATCAGAATTTTTATGCCCTTCTTGGCACTCACTTGAAATTTGATTTTAATAAAGTCAGCGTAGATTTCTGGGGGAGAAATCTGACTCAAGAATCGTATAAAGCATTCTATTTTCAGTCCATGAATCGCGGCTTCTACCAAAAAGGAATGCCCATGCAGTGTGGCGTTGATGTGAGATTGAGTTTATAATTACAGCCTTTGAGTAAAGGACATGGGCAGGCAAATTTATTTTGCCTGCCCATGTCTTGATAATATAGGTTGTGTACTTACAAATTCTTTATATAATGTCTTCTGTACGCACCCATCCGTGTGTGACGGCAAACATCACTAATTTTGTCGCCGAATGAGCATTGAGTTTCTCCATGATGCTCTTGCGGTGGCTGATGACTGTTGACGGACTGATGCACAGACTGTCGGCAATCTCTTTACTGGAACGCCCTATGGCCACTTGTTTGAGAACTTCAGCCTCGCGCCGTGTCAATGGCTTGGTTATGGTTTCACTTCCAGTTTTCATGGTTGCGGGCAGGCTGGACTGTGTTCCTACCATTGGGGCGTGGCCGCGTTGCATGAGCGTGGTCATTTCTTTTATCAGAATGTTGGCAGGGACGTCCACATTGATCGTGTGAAAGACAGGGGGTATGCTCTTATTGTTGTCATTACCACTTGTCAGAACAACGGTTTTGTGTGCTATCTCTTCGAACATGGCCGGGCGTGAGGTTATTACATCGGCCGACACAAAATAATGTATGAAACGGTGACTCACTTGTGCCGCCAATTCCTCGGCATTATAAAAGAGACAGACCTCGGCTGCAGGCACGAGGAACTGAAGTAAACGTTTCATGCCCATACTTTGTAGCGCGTTTGGGCTTATAATAGCAAATTTGACCCTCATTTTTTTCTTTTGTATTGCAAAAATACGAATAAAAACCTGTAATAGGAGAAAAACTCAGGCTTTTTGAATAATTAAAGGTTGTAAACGGAGGTTATGTGTCAAAAAATGGCTAAGTTTGCAATTGATAATACCTAAAAAGTCCTTAGGATGAATGTAGTTCTTGTCGGTGCAGGCGGTGTTGCCAGCAGTATAGGGCCAGCGTTGTTGAAGGCGGGGCACAAGGTGTCGGCCATATGGAGCCGCAGGTTGGCTTCGGCGTCGTTGTTGGGGCAGAAACTTAACACTGAGTTTTCAACTTCATTGGAAACATTGCCCCAAGATGCTGATGTGTATGTTGTGGCTGTTGCCGATGAGGGCGTGGCAGATGTTGCTCGCCATTTGTATGTTCCCGAAGGAGCTTTGTGTATACACACAGCAGGTAGTCTGCCGATGTCTGTCCTAAGTGGCACGGCAAAGTGGTATGGTGTGTTTTACCCAATGCAGACGTTTTCGCGAGAGCGCGAAGTAGACTTCGATACAGTCCCTTGTTTTATTGAGGCATCATCGAATGCGGCGATGAGACAACTGCGAAAGTTTGCAGCATCGCTGTCGTCGAGAATTTTTGAATTGTCTGGCGAGGGACGTGCCCGTTTGCATGTGGCGGCAGTATTTGCTTGTAACTTCACAAATCATTGTTATGCATTGGCAGAAGAATTATTGAAGTCATCTGAACTGCCGTTTGACTTGTTACTGCCGTTGATTGACGAAACAACGAAGAAAGTGCATACACTTTCTCCAAGATTGGCTCAGACTGGGCCTGCCGTGCGTGGCGACAAGACCGTAATGACGGCCCACATGGAGGCTTTGATGGGTGACAGGATAAAGGCCAGACTGTATAAGTTGATGAGTGATGACATTCAAAGAATGTCTATACATGAAGATAAAGTAGTTAAGAAGATTTGCGAAACATGATAAATTACGACTTAAAGAAGATACGCGCGGTGATGTTTGATGTAGACGGTGTTTTGAGTCGTGAGACGGTATCGTTGTCTGAGGACGGGCTTCCCATGCGCACCGTAAACATTAAAGACGGATATGCCATTCAACTTGCCGTGAAGAGAGGGTTGATTGTGTGCATTATCTCAGGTGCTAAGTCTACGCCAGTCGAAAAGCGATACCTCGGTCTGGGAGTGAAAGATGTTTGTATGGGGAGTAGTGTGAAGATAGATGTCTTCAAGCAACTTTTGGAGAAATACAGGCTCTCGCCAGAAGAGGTGATGTTTATGGGCGATGACATTCCGGATTATGAAGTGATGCAGACTTGTGGATGTGGCTGCTGTCCTAATGACGCTGCTACGGAAATACGTGAACTTGCATGCTACGTCTCTCCTTATTGTGGAGGGGAAGGTTGTGTGCGCGATATGTTGGAACAGGTAATGCGTGCACAAGGTAAATGGACTATGGATAAGAAAGCTTTTGGTTGGTAATATATGGCTACTCTGAAGAATCTTGAAGGCTATGAGATTATGTTGGTAAGCCATTCTCCCCGACGTCAGGAACTATTACGAAGTCTTGGCTTGGATTTCTCGGTTGGAGTATCGGTTGTCAATGAATGTTATCCTCAGGAATTAAAAGGAGAGGAAATACCTATGTATCTTTCACAAGAGAAAGCTCGTCACTGTGTGCCCCCTGCGAATGCAAATACATTAATAATTGCAGCGGACACCATTGTCTGTCTTGACAATGTGGTGTATGGCAAACCAGCAACGACAACAGAAGCAAAGGAAATGCTTCATGCATTGAGCGGGAAAACACATCAGGTAATAACTGGTGTTACTTTGTTGACTGCTACTCAGGAAAAAACTTTTTCTGTTTCATCTGATGTGACTTTCGCTTCTCTTACGCGAGACGAGGTTGATTATTATGTGGAAAAGTATCTCCCTTTGGATAAGGCTGGTGCCTATGGTGTTCAGGAATGGATAGGGATGATTGGAGTGAAACGAATTAGTGGCAGTTTTTATAATGTGATGGGCCTGCCTGTACACCGTTTATATGATGAGTTGAAACAACTGAGCCCATGTAAATAATAAATAAGGAAGTATTCCGTTAAAATAAAAAGGAAAGGAAATAAGTATGAGGAAATTAGTTTTTTTGTTGATTGGTTCAATTGTTATATGTAGCTTGTCGGCATGTTCTGATGATGATGACAAGTACGAATCAAGACTTCCGATTTTTAATGATATTTCGTTTAGTGAGGAGAGGTTGTTGACGGATCAGCGGGTTACTGCAACTGCAGTGCAAAATTCAAAAGGTATACTGTTGGATAGAGTAGAGTACCGATGGGATGCAAATATGTATGAACCGAATGATTCGACAATGTCTTATGTGAATGCTGTGTTGTATACGGATAATTCGACCAATCCTACATGTACGTTTAAGACGCCAGAATATCCAGGACGGTATAGAATAACTTTCCATGGACGATATAATATATCAGGCCAATCAACTAATAAGACAATTAGTGGAACTATCCCTAGCGGGAACGCAATATATGTGTATACTCCATTGATGGGCGAAGTGACGGTCGTGAAGAGCTTCACAGTGTATGCACGATGATAGAATGAACATAAGATTAACAATTCAAGTAAAAAAGAAATGACTCTAATTAAAACAATTTCTGGCTTTCGCGGAACAATCGGTGGTCACACGGGCGACACGCTAAATCCACTAGATATAGTAAAGTTTGTTACAGCCTATGCGATACAGCGTCGCAGAATGTGCAAGTGTGCAGGTAACACCATTGTCGTTGGACGTGACGCACGTATTTCTGGCGACATGGTTTCTAAAGTGGTATGTGGCACACTGATGGGCTGTGGCTACGATGTTTTGAATATTGGTTTGGCTTCAACTCCAACAACGGAATTGGCCGTGACGATGTCGAAAGCTTGTGGAGGACTCATTTTAACTGCCAGTCACAACCCGCGTCAATGGAATGCATTAAAGTTATTGAATGAAGACGGTGAGTTCTTGAATAAAGCAGAGGCTGAAGAAGTGATTTCTTTAGCTGAACAAACCGACGTGTTTGATTATGCTGATGTGGATCATGTCGGAAAATACACAGAAGACTTTTCATATGGACAAAAACACATAGACTTGGTCAAATCTTTGGAATTGGTCGATGTTGATGCGATTAGCAAAGCTGATTTCCATGTCGCTCTTGATTGTGTCAATTCAGTTGGTGGTATTATCTTGCCCCAGTTGTTAGAACAGTTAGGTGTAAAACATGTTACTGGACTTTATATGGAGCCGACGGGTGATTTCCAACATAATCCCGAACCTCTGGAAAAGAATTTGAGTGACCTTAAGGCCCTAATGCAAAAGGGCGGTCAGGATATCGGATTCGTTGTCGATCCCGATGTAGACCGCTTGGCTCTATTCTGTGAAGACGGACGCATGTATGGTGAGGAATATACTCTGGTAACAGTGGCTGACTACGTTTTACAGCATACATCTGGCAATACTGTATCCAATTTGAGTTCCACACGTGCATTGCGTGATGTGACCGTAAAGCATGGAGGCACATATACTCCGGCAGCGGTGGGTGAAGTAAATGTGGTAACTAAAATGAAAGAAGTCGGGGCTGTCATCGGTGGCGAAGGCAACGGCGGAGTCATTTATCCCGCAGCCCATTATGGACGTGACGCTCTCGTTGGAATAGCTTTGATATTAACCTATTTGGCAAAAACAGGGAAGAAAACAAGCGAAATGCGCGCAACCCTTCCGTCATATGTCATTTCAAAGAATAGAATAGACCTACAGCCCGGAACCGATGTGGATGGTTTACTTCAGAAAGTCAAAGAGGCACACAAGGGAGAACAGATTACTGATATTGACGGAGTAAAAA
>JAEEGI010020201.1_pt1 | contig 13362 bp, 10 predicted proteins | sample 8958751 | NCBI WGS metagenome assembly JAEEGI01 (sample SAMN16246545, study PRJNA631951) | gut metagenome | biome: gut microbiome; feature: rumen; material: KS-attached | host: Bos | place: Iran: Karaj | collected 2018-10
CGTGCATCTCGTCAGAGAAGAATAATTTACTATTTTTGCAGCCTAAAATCATCCCAAATGAAAAAAGCATTCATCATCATAGCCGTTTCGTTGCTTCTCGTTTCTTGTGGCGACAAGCAGCCTAAAGGAACGACAACCACTACAGAAAAGCCTAAGAAAACCATTGCCGTCCCAAGTTTCAACGCGGACTCAGCCTATCAGTTTGTGGCTCAGCAGACCAACTTCGGACCGCGTGTGCCTGAGACGCAAGCCCATGCCAATTGTGCTGAATGGCTTGTTTCCAAACTTGATGGATATGCTGACACGGTCATCATGCAGGAATTCAGGACACGTCTGTTCAACGACAGAGGTATTGACGGACAAAACATCGTGGGCGTGTTCCACCCTGAAGCCAAGAAACGCATCGTGCTCTGCGCCCACTGGGATTCACGTCCTTTTGCTGACCATGATTCCGATGCGGCCAACACACGCAAGCCTATTGATGGTGCCAACGACGGTGCCAGCGGTGTGGGTGTATTGTTGGAGTGTGCGAGACAGTTCAAGTTGCAGGAGTTGCCGCAAAATTTGGGTGTTGACATCGTTTTGTTTGACTTGGAAGACTATGGTCCGCATCAGGAAGAGGCTGAGTTGTATTATGATGAGTCGGTCAATCATTGGGCTTTAGGTTCCCAGTATTGGTCGAAGCATCCGCATGTGTATGGCTATAAAGCCTATTACGGTGTCCTCTTGGATATGGTGGGCGGGAGCAATCCCAATTTTCCCAAAGAATACTATTCGCAAGGCTATGCCGCTTGGGTGAGTAACAAGGTTTGGCGCAAGGCTGCCGATTTGGGCTATCGTACCTATTTCACCAACGAACTGGGCACGATGATCAGCGACGACCATATCCCGATGAACCAGATTGCTGGCATCCCGACTATAGACATCATCGACTTGCAACCCAACAGCAGCAACCAATGTTTCCCTGAAGTGTGGCATACCTTAAACGACAATCTCGAACATATCGACAAGACGACTTTAGGCATGGTCGGTGATGTGTTGCTTCATGTGGTGTATGAAGAATGAAAGTTGTGTAAAACAATTAACCTTAATACTTAAATAAACACAAAAAACGATGAAAAAAGTAATGTTTTTATTAGTTGCAGTTTTCGGCTTGTCTTTTGCCTTAAATGCACAAAATTGGATTGGTGTCCGTGGTGTTTTGGGTAGTAGCAGCGGCGCTGAACTCTCTTGGCAACACGGCCTCGGAAACAACCGTATGGAATTTGACTTTGGTTGGGCTACCCACGACAGCCATGGTTATTACAACCTCACTGGCATCTATCAATGGACAGGTGACATCGTCAACAACTTCGGTTGGTTTGCTGGTCTTGGAGCAAATGTCGGCTATTGGGATGGTTACGATAGCAAAAACTTGGGACTTGGTATTTTAGCCCAGGCTGGTTTGGAATACAACTTCAACATTCCTATCCAACTCACGCTCGACGCTCGCCCGCAATGGGATATTATTGGTGCGGCCAGCGGCTTTGGTTACGGTGTCGCACTAGGCATCCGCTACAGGTTCTAATCTGAATTGACATAAAAAAGACCGCATCTTGACGAAGGTGCGGTCTTTTTTCGTTTTATCCATTTCAATCAATTAATCGACGGAGACTTTCTAGGCCTCCTCTGTCGTCAATTAATTGTTTGTCATCATTCCACCACCAGTTTTTGCGTCACCAAGCTCCCGCCCAGCATCTGCACGGTATAAACCCCAGCAGGCCAACGGCTCGCATCAATAGTACGCTGGCCTTCCATAGTGAAGGTGGCCACGATTTGTCCCTGCATATTGAGCACCATCACGCTCACGGCTCCCTTTTCGTAATCGGTGCGGATGGTGAACTGTCCCTTGGCGGGATTGGGGTAAATCTCAGCGTTGAAGGCCGATTCGACGTGTGCTTCGTGTACACTCACCAGCAAGTCTTCATCATTGCTATAGGTGACGACTTTGCCCGCCACGCGCAACACCGGGTTGTCGGGGGCGGCACATTCGGTGCAGGTCACGCCGTCGATGCAGTCGGGGTGGTTGGGATGGCAGAGGTCTAAGTAGGTTGGGTCAAACTGATAGAAGAGCTCGGCTTGTCCGGCAGCAAGGTATTCCGAAAGGTCGAAGTCCCAAACCATGCCAATGCTACCGGGACACCAACCAGACCTATTATGTGGCCATGTACCATTTTGCGGTTGGCAGCCTGCCGGATTGGGGTTACAAGTGCGCCACAAGTGCTGGTCGTATTTGCTAGTTCCATTCACAAAAACGTGATGCGTGGCTTCGTAGAACTCGGCGGCGTTGCCCGTGTTGTAGCAGTTGTTGGTGCCGCTGCTCCAGTTGTGGCCTGTCGTCGTGATTTTCAGTTTGGCGGATTGCGCCTTGTCGCTAAACTCATAGTTCACCACGGGTACGGGCTGCTGGTTGGCATAGTCACCGAAAGCGTAGGTGCCAAACCAAATCTCATCCACATCGGTATAGAGATAGGCGGGCGTGCCTTTGGTGAAACTGAAAATCAGCGTGGGGTTGTAGCCGCTGCCACCCCAACTCTCCATGTAGTATTCAAACTCGACCAAGCCTTGCAACAGGGAGGTGTAGTCGCTGACATCCAAATCGTCATCGCACTGCACGCCGAAGGGGGTGGTGTAGCGGAACAGTTCCACCCATTCGCCACGATAGTTGCGCACCTTCACGCCGCCAACGCGGTCGTAAGGGTCGCAATTGTTGTTCACGCAGGTGTGGTCGTAGTGGGCCAAAATCTCGTTGAACGCGCCCACATGCGTAGGCATCACATATTCGCCTTTCGCGCTATGCACCGACGGGGTGCAAACAAGGTCGCCGTTCATCGTTACGATGTCCAAATGGTTGTCAATCTGGTTGGTTACTTCAAAATTAGTGTGATAAGTCGTCGTTTTCCCGCCGCTTTGGGTTACGCTGACGCTAACGCTATTATTGGTGAATCCCAAAGGAGTGAAGAATCCATAGTAATAACCGTTGTCAGGATCCTCGGGATAGTCGGTTTGAAGCGGTATTTCTTGTCCGTCGACGCTCGCAGTGATTTCGGTGAACTTGATGACTTCGGGGTGCTCGATATAAGCCGAGACGACAATCATCACGGGATGGAGGTCGTCCATATAGACCTTGGTACCGTCGTAGGGACGGCGAATCTTTACTTCAGGTTCGTAGGCATCAGGGTCGACCACTTCAAAACTCTTTACCACATCGGGCGCGGGCAACCAGTTGGCATCGCCGGCTTGTGTGGCTTTCAGCTTCACGATGCCCGTTTCACCTGTCAAAGTCAAAACGTTACCATTAATCGTGGCAGGGCCATCCATTAATTCAAAGGAAACGGGCAGACCTGACGAAGCCGTGGCCTGCAAGGTAATCGGGTCGTTGAAAACCAGCTGGTTCGGGATATCTGCCATCTCGATGAGTTGCGCGTTGCCGTCAGGCTGTTGGCGCACGAGGAGGTTGTCGAAGCCACCAGTGCCGCCTTGTGAGTGGAAGAATATGCCGTCCCATACTTGGTAGTCGTTCTTGTCGCCACTGCCAGGGGTGAGGTTCATGCAGACATTGGTGCAGCCTGCCATCTGAATCCATTCGCCCTCGCAGCCGGGCTTGACGAATACTGTTACTGCGCCTGCGCCATCGTAAGCTGTAAAGTCAAACGACATCTTGTAGCGTGTCCAGCCGCTTTCTTCGTAGTCGAAGGGGATGTTGCTCCCATCGGGTAGGCATACCTTGGCGTGGCCACTGTCACCTTGGCTCTTGATGAAAAGGTAGACACCGCCGTCAGGGTCGGTCATGCCAGGCAGGATGTGACCGTCGCCGTCAGCATCGAGGCCCACGCCGAAGAAACTGCCCCACCAGGTGCGGTTCATGTCGATTTCAAGGTCCATGATGCCACCGCCTTGGAAGCTGAAGTTGAAGTTCGATGAGGCTTTGCGGGTGGCCGTGCGGCCTACGCCCGATCCGCCGTAGGGATACCAGACGGCAAGGCTCTCATCGGGAGCCATATCGGAGCCACATACGTAGCTGACATCGAAGTCTTGTGACGAGGGGGCAGTCTGGTAGTGCGTCATCCAGCCGTCCTGGCCGTTGAGGTTTTGCGAGCCTTCGTTGAGGCTGTTGAAATCGTAGACATACTCTACTTGAGCCATTGCTGTGAAGGCTAAGAAGAGAAGCAATGTGAATAAGGAGGTTTTTTTCATATGTGTTGGTTTTAATTTGAGGACAAAAATAAAAATAAATGTGAAATAATTTGTGGGGAAAGAAAAAAACACTACTTTTGTCGCGTTATTAAATCTGCTTCAACATGAAATATATACGTTTTATTCTTATTTTCTTGTTTTTTATCGGAGTTTTTTACTCATGTAGCACTGATGTGGATTTGTATGCTGACTACAAGGATGTTCCCATCATTTATGCCATGCTGGATTCACGTGCTGACACCAATTATGTCAAAATAACCCGAGCCTTTTGTGGCACAAACGACAACCCGATTAATGCGAACGATGTGGCTTTGATTTCCGATTCGAGCAATTATCCAGAAAAGCTGGATGTGCGTTTTATTGAGTTGAAAAGCACTTACGGAAACAAATACGAGCCTACTGGCCGTGTTTTGATACTTGATACGTTGACCATTCATGACAGAGAGGAAGGCGTCTTTTATTCACCAGACCAGATTGTCTATTACACGCCAGAGCGTCTTGAGGTGGGGTCGGCTAATGAAAGATACGGTTATCGGTTTGTAGCGGTCAAACCTGATGGCGACACAGTTACGGCGAAGACTACCATGGTCGGAAATGAGGAATTCAGCATAGAGACCAGGGGCGTGAATTTTCAGCGGACTCCAACTAATGCTTTAGGGAAACTATATTTTAGGGCTGATGGAATAGCTCCCCTATATGATGTCAAGATAGAGTTCAATTATCGGGAGCAAAAGGCGGACCAGGAGATGCAGATGAAAAAAATCAGCCGTTCATTTGGCACAAGAACCATCAGCGAATACACACATCTTGTGGGAAATACATATTATCTAGAGTACTCGCTCAATTGGTTGTTTAATACGCTGGGGAATGCCATTGGAGGTGACACGGTGGTAGATGCCAACCATCCCAATGTGGTTCGCTACATTGACGACTTCATCATTTCCATCAGCGCAGGTGGCGACGAATTGAACTATTATTACCTTGCTAATCAAGCGCAGATGGACAGTCCCATTTCACTTATTTCTGTTTATACCAACATCGAAGGAGGCTATGGCCTTTTCTCATCACGCACGACGATTAAAAGGGAAGCAAAGCTGACCAGCAGTTGCAAGAGAGACCTGTTTTCCGTATCGGCATGGGGCTTTAAAGAGGATTAGTAACCCAACGAAAGAATCTATAAAGCGCTACGTATTACTGCTTTAACTCAATTGGTTTGAACGATGATAAAACAAATCTGTTTCTTTTCGCTCTTGGCGAGTTTGGTCGTTGTCAATGCTTGCAGTTCCGATGTGGAGCTATATGCAGATTACAAAGATGTGCCCATCATTTATGCCATGCTGGATTCACGTGCTGACACCAATTATGTCAAAATAACCCGAGCCTTTTGTGGCACAAATGACAATCTCATTGATGCCAACGAAGTGGCTATGATTTACGATTCGAGTAATTATCCAGGTAAGCTTGACACTCGGATTATTGAGTTGAGAAGTACCTATGGAGGCTCGTACGAATCCACTGGTCGAGAGATTATCCTTGACACAATGACTTTACATAACAAGGAAGAGGGTGTGTTTTATGCACCCGACCAGATGGTCTATTACACAACCGAACCACTCAACTCGGGGACGAATGGACAAAAGTATAAATATCGTCTGATTGTTGTGAAACCCAATGGCGATACGGTGACTGCAGCGACAAAAATGATTGGAAATGAAGAACTGGCTATTACGACGAACAAGGTTGTATTTCAGATGTCGCCAACAAATAATGTGGAGAAAGTTTTTTTTAAGATAGAAAGTGAGACAGGCCTTTTTGAAATTGGGATGCAATTCAATTATCTCGAACAGCGCAATGGCCAAGAAATGAAACGGGAACATATCAGCCGCTCGTTTGGCTCAAGCGATGTCATACACCTTGGTGGAGATTACTATTGCGTGGAATACTCGTTGAATTGGTTGTTCAACACCCTTGCGATAGCCATCGACGGAGATACGATTGTCGACCTTAATCATCCCAACGTGGTTCGCTATGTCGATGATTTTGTCATCTCTGCCAGTGCTGCAGGAGAAGATTTGTACAACTATTATGCGGCTAATCAAGCGCAGCAGAGTAATCTGGTGGGTTTTGTTTCTGTTTATTCCAATATCGATGGCGGTTACGGCTTGTTCTCATCGCGCACCACTGTAAAAAAAGTAGTCAATATGTCAAATAGCACCCTAAATGACCTTTTTGCCAAGACATCATGGGGCTTTCAGGAGCAATAATTTACCATTAACAACAATAATTACAGAAAAAGCATTATTTTTGCCCATTCTAAAAACGACCTAAACGATGAAAAAACTGTTTTTATCCCTTTCACTATTGGCAGGTTTGGCCTTTTTCAACGCTTGCACTACTGACGTGGAACTCTATTCTGAATACAAGGACATTCCTGTGATTTATGGCCTCCTTGATGCCTCGAAGGACACCAATTTCATCCGCATCAATCGGGCTTTCTCAGGTAGCAATGACCATCCCATCAATGCCGCCGAGGTGTCGCTGATTGCGGATTCGTCCAACTATCCAGGCAAGTTGAGAGCTTATATTGTGAAGTACAAACAAGGTTATGGCGGTCATTATGAGTCTACGGGCGATACGTTGGTGTTGGATACAATCACTATCCACGACAAAGAGGAAGGGATTTTCTATTCGCCCAACCAAAAGGTATATTGGACGGATAAACACCTAGATGTAAATACTGAAACTGTAAAGTATAAGTATAAATTGCTTGTTTACAAGGATAATGATACCATTACGACAGAGACGAATTTGGTGGGTGGTGAAGGGTTTAAGATCATAACAGAGAGTCTTGGTTTCATGGCAGATGGGAACGATTTGACTTCGAAGGTCAAGTTCACGCTGGCTGACAATGCAGTTTTCTATGATGCTAAAATGGTGTTTTACTACAAGGAATCTGTCAATGGAGGTCCGCTAACCGACAAGCAGGTCACCTATTCGTTCGGTGTCAAGAACTTAGATAATTTGTACCAGGAAAACGCTCAGGTTTATTATATCAATTATGGTATGAGCACTTTGTTCAACCTTTTGAAAGATGCTATTGGTGGTGACACGGTGATTAATGAAAACCATCCCAATGTGTTTCGCTATTTTGATGAGAAACCAATGAAGATCTTTCTATCGGCTGGTGGCGATGAGCTTTACAACTACATCCAGATCAACTCGCAGACAGGCTATGCCCAGACTGTTCCCGATTACACCAACATTAATGGCGGATATGGTGTGTTCTCTTCGAGAATCAATTTGGTGAAACCAGTCGCTATTTCGCCTGCTACCCAAAGAGATCTCTATGGCAAACCCTGGGGATTCGTCCAGCAATAGTTTTATTTCGCAAATAATCAAGATTTATGATTCGTTCCATGACGGGTTACGGCATTGCCGAGCAAACCTACAATGCAAAAAAAGTATCAGTAGAAGTTAAAACCCTCAATAGCAAACAGTTGGATCTTCAAGTGAAGTTGCCCAACGAATTGCGTTTTGCAGAACTGGATTTTCGCAATAGGATTGGTGCCAAGCTGCAACGCGGCAAGGTGGATGTGGTCATCACCATCACCGACACCGACCTGACCCAAACCTACCATATTGACCAAGACATTGTGAAGGCTTACAAAGAACAGATTGAAGCCATTTCGTCTCAACTTGGCATTGCGCCGACAACAGATATGGCGGCAGTGCTGTTTAGGATGCCTGGCATTTTCAATGTTCCCGTGGAGAATTACGATGAAGCTTTTGTCGCTAAAGTTGGCGAGACCCTCGACCAAGCTTTGGACATCGTCGATGGTTTCCGCATCCAAGAAGGTCAGACCTTGAAGAAAGACTTGTTGCATCGTGTGGAATTGATTCTCGACTTGCTGGGTCAAGTGGAACCTTATGAGAAGAGCCGCCATGAGGTCATCAAGCAGCGTATCATCAAAAATCTCAGCGAGCTGACTTCAACTGGACAATACGATGAAAACCGCTTCGAACAAGAATTGATATTTTATCTTGAAAAATTGGATATCACCGAAGAGAAAGTTCGTCTGCGTCAGCATTGCAACTACTTCAACGAGAGCTGCGACGACGACCAAGCAGGCAAGAAACTGGGTTTTATTGCACAGGAAATGGGTCGCGAAATCAACACCTTAGGCTCGAAAGCCAACGAGGTGAACATTCAGAAGATTGTCGTCAAGATGAAGGACGAATTGGAGAAGATAAAGGAACAGGTATGTAATATTTTATAAGCTATCAGCTATCAGCCGTCAGCGGTCAGCAATTGCTGATGCTGATAGCTGAAGGCTGACTGCTGATGGCAAAATGAAACAACTATGAAAAAAGGTAAACTTCTGATTTTCAGTGCCCCGTCGGGCTCAGGCAAGACCACCTTGCTCAATCACGTTATGGCCAACATCCCTGAAATGGCTTTCTCGGTTTCGGCCACCACACGTCCGCCCCGTGGCGAAGAGGTGAATGGACGTGAGTATTATTTCTTGACCATGGAAGACTTCAAGCAGCGCGTTGAGAATGGCGAGTTCCTTGAGTGGGAAGAGGTCTATCCAGGCCGTTGCTATGGCACTTTGCTTTCCGTGGTTGCACAGATGCAGGACGAGGGCAAGCATGTGGCTTTCGACGTGGATGTGTGCGGTGGTGTGAACATCAAGGAGCATTACGGTGACCAGGCTTTGTCGGTCTTTATCCAAGCTCCATCGATTGATGTGCTGCGTGAGCGACTCATCAATCGTCAGACTGATTCTATGGAAGAGATTGAGAAACGCCTTGCCAAGGCTGCTTGGGAGATGGAGTTTGCCCAAGGCAAGTTCGACCGCACCGTTATCAACGACGATCTCGAGACTGCCAAGCGCAAAATTCTCGAAGTCGTGCAAGCCTTCCTTGAAGAGGAATAATGAGACATGGCCTTTGGGACCCTAAGCTTGTCGAAGGGTCAAATGGCCAATTAAAAATATAAATAACATGAAAAAAGTAGGCATCTATTCGGGTTCCTTCAACCCCATTCATCATGGCCACGTGATGCTGGCCAACTATTTGGTCGAGTTCGCCGACTTGGACGAACTGTGGTTTGTGGTCACGCCACAAAACCCTTTGAAGCAGAAAGAAGAGCTTTTGGATGATGATGAACGTCTGAAAATGGTGCAACTCGCTTTGGGCGATGATCCGCGCTTCTTCGTCAGCGATATCGAGATGCATCTTCCTAGGCCGTCTTATACGATAAATACCTTGACTGCTCTCTCTGAGCAATACCCTGATTGTAAGTTCATGTTCATTTGTGGCATGGACAGCTTGCAAAACTTCAAAAACTGGCGTGAATATCAGCGAATTCTCGATAACTACGAATTATTGGTTTTTCCTCGTGAAGGTTACGATGGGGGAGAGCTCATTAATTATCCTTCCGTCACAGTGCTGAAGACCCCGATTTTGGAGGTTTCATCCACCTTCATCCGCCAATGCATCAAGGAAGGACGCGATGTGAGGCATTTCATGCCGGAGAAGGCGTTCACTTATTTGAAGGAACATCGGTTTTACGAATAAAATCTTTTTATAATTGGTTCTGTAGTGTAGGTTTACACACAATCTCTATTGTAACCATAACGTAGTGGGTTTGTAAATGGTTTGTCTTATTATATTGAAATTCATTTTTTTATAAAAATTCTATGGGAAATAGTTTGTAAAAATTGAAATGAAAACAGTATTTTTCCCGACCGTGTTTCTGAATGGGGTAATTTTGCAGACGATAACTATACTTTTGTAATTTTGCCCGTATGAAAACGAGACCCTTTCTTTTGGGATGCCTGTTGCTGTTTATGGCTTGCAGCCAACCTAACCGTGAAGCCCGAAAATTGCTCCGCCAAGCCGAAAGCATAGTAGAAACCCATCCTGATAGTGCCTTGCGCCTCATTGATAGTGTGATGCATTTGGAAGTCTATTTCAGTGAAGACGAGCGCATGGAGATGGCCTTGCTGCAAGGTCGGGCGATTTATGGCGCCGACCGCGATGCCACTGATCCAACTCAATCAAACGGCAACTTCTTGTTAGATAAGGTAATGAACCATACCTACACCTCACCAGATCTTGACCGCGCTCCTGCCTATTTTGCCAAAAAAGGCCAACCCCAGAAGGCGGCTTTGGCCGCGCTTTACAAAGGTTACGACTTGCAGACGATTTATGCCGACAGTTTGGCCTTGCTATCTTTTGAGGAAGCCACGAAATATGGCCTTCGTGCAGGTGACAGTCTGACCATTGCTCGCGCCTTTTTCCAGAAGGGAAGGCATTTGCATTGGATGGATAAATACGAGGAAGCCGCCGCTGTCTTGGATTCCGCCGACCGTTATTTCGGCCATCACCTTTATGAAAGAGCCTTCGTGCAGAATATGTTAGGCTTGAATTACCAGTTTTTGAATGATTTCGACAATGCCACACTCGCTTTTGCCCAAAGCATTGATTTTGCAACAGAAAGCGGCAACGACGATGCGCTGTGGCGGGCTTTGTTCAACTCAGGTATAATGTTAGGTGGCAAGCATTTCGACAATAGAGATGCGGGATTGGAAGTATTGAGGCTTTTGGAGACTGAAGACACTGGACTGAAATTGGCAACCAAGGCATACGGAATAAAAGAGTTGTTTTTCAATCATAATGTCAGACACGATATTAAGCCGGTAAGCGACGATTCGACTGGTTATTATCTCCGAATTTGGGCGAGGGCAAAGTCGCGCAGTCAAAAGTATAAATTTAGTGGTGATGACTTGTTTTCTTGTTATGGCCGACAACATGATCTTGTTCCTGTTTTTTTGTCGCATCGGATTATATCCGACGAAACATACTATGGTGCGAAATTTGGCGTGGTACGAAATTATAGCCGTCAGCAACAACGAAACGATTATTTGAACTTGCGAAACGCGATGGCTGAAAAGCGACTGCAAAAGCAGCATAAAACATTGGTTCTCTGCATCGTGGCTTTATTTGCACTAATAATAGGTGCGCTGCTGTTTTGGCTGAAACGCAAACCGAAAGCGGAAACCATTGAAACCCCAATGGAAGAACCAAAACCGGAAATCCAAGTGACGGAACAAAAGCAGCCCGAGGAGAATCCATTTGTGAAACAGGAACTTACGAACCGCCTCCGCCTGATTCTATCCGCCTCACGCATCGAGAAAAACGCCTACGACCCCAAAATGGAGTGGAAACCTTTGGTGCGACAGGTGATGAACGGGAAGGAGACCGCATTTGAGAGTGCCGTGTCGGTCATCGAGGCGGCCTATCCGGGCTTGCAGGCGATGATTGCCGAACAATTCCCCGATCTGAACGAAACCGACGCCAAGGTGTGCCTGCTTTCGTGCAGCGGCCTCTCCAACGCTGAAATGGGCGACCTGCTCGGTTTGAGCGTCTATTCCATCAACAAAAGCCGTAGCGAATTGCGCAAAAAGTTAGGTTTCGAGCCTGACGAATTGAAGAACCGCATGTAATTTCACTTCTTTATCTTGTTGTGTTTTAGTTGTTTGTAAATCGTTCTTAAAGAAAGATTTGTAAGCCGCCAAATCAAAACTGTAAACCCGTTGACAGGTCATCGGCTTGGGCTACTTTTGCCACAGAATCAACAATTAAACAGTTAAACAACAAACAATTCAACAATGAAACACATTCCAACCTTAACCCTTATGCTAATGCTTTCAATGGCAGGCATAGCCCAGACCCACACATTGAGCGGCACGGTCTGCGACGAACAAGGAACCTTGCCCTACGCCACTGTTATGGTATGGCAAGGCAACGACACGGTGAAAGCCACCTACGGCATCACCAACAAGCAAGGCGACTTCGCCCTACACGGCCTTAAGAAAGGTCAATACCAAGGCTTGGTGAAGTTCACCGGCTTTGCGCATCTGCCTTTCTCGGTCAATCTTGACAAAGATGTACGACTTGACACGCTGCGCCTCAAGCCCGATGTGAAAATGCTCAACGAGGTGCAAGTAACCGCCTCCAAGGTCTTTGAGGACAAGTTCGACAAACTGAAAATGAACATCAGCGAACTGAAACTTCCCCCAGCAGCCACTTACATCGATGCCTTGCGCGAAATCCCTGGTTCGTTCTACAAGGTGAGCGAGAATACCTTGACCGTCTTGAACAAGCCTGTTTTAGTGTGTCTTAACGGAAGGCCCATTCGCGTTTCTTTTGACCAGATAACCAATATGTTGCAAGGCGAAAAGGCCGAGGATATCGCCGAAGTGGAAATTATGTACGAAACCCCGCCACGTTTCGCGCGCGAGTGGGATGGCCCTGTGGTGAACATCATTACGAAGAAGAACTTGGCCACAGGTTTCTACGGCAGTGTTTCAGGCGACCTGCAACTACGCAAACGCCTTGGTGCGAGGTCGTCGCTCAATCTCAATTTCAGAACCTTGAAAACCAACACCTATTTGTATCTGTCGCAAAACTACAATCCGAGGGAGTATGCCTACCGCAATTGGCAGTATCGCGAGAACGGCGACACGTTGATGCGACGCGAGGCAAGACATACCAATAATATGAACTCCTATTATTTGAACACGGGCACAGGCATCCAGTTTGACGACAACAACTCCTTGGACATCAACTTCTCGGGAGACCTCGATTTCGACCACGACAACATCGACGAATACATCCTCGACCGAGGAACGGCCATCCATTCCATCGACACGGCGCGGAACGATTCACGTTCTTATTGGGGCGACATCTATTACAAGCACAACTTCAACGACCCCAAGCATTATATCACGGTGGATGCCAATTTGAGCCGCAACCTCAATGCGTCGGGCAACCTGCGCCAATACAACTATTTGCTTGATTCGGTGACTTACAACCGTGATGCTTCGCCCTATTCTGGTTGGCTCTTCTCGACCCGCGCCGACTATACCCGTGAATGGGACAAAATCCGAATCCAATCTGGTCTCTCTTACAACTATTCCGATTTGGAAAATGATTTCAGTTATGAAAACCTCATTGATGGCGCATGGCAACCTGACACTTTGATAACCAACGTTTTCAATTACAAGGAGAACACCTTCATGGGCTATTTCATTTTTGACCATCAGGTGAGCGAGAAGT